>ERZ1034503.132-NODE-132-length-8133-cov-6.434142_pt1 | contig 8133 bp, 5 predicted proteins | sample MGYA00520643_ERZ1034503 | MGnify/ENA primary metagenome ERZ1034503 (study PRJEB33760, sample SAMEA4777693) | hypersaline lake metagenome | biome: hypersaline environment; feature: brines | place: Spain | collected 2014-08 | depth 0 m ... | reverse complement strand
AAACGCGGCAGTTTTCCTTGAGGCGGCAGCCCATTCGGCTCACCACGAGGAGGGTTTCAATCGGGTCGCGGCCCTCATCCAATACGAACGCACCGTGGTGCGCTCCCGCACGCAGCGTGCGCTCCAGGGGCGTCACGACCGCCTGCTGCCCGTCGTCCAGGCGCAGCGACTCGTTGTACTGCACGACGTACGCCCCCTTTTCCAGGGTCCACCACCCGTAGTCGTCGTCCGGATCGTCGAGGGTCGGCCCAATCCGCTCGCGGGGCACGGCCCGGAACTCGCCCCCGCCGAAGTCGAGCTGGCCGGGCCCGGTGGTCCGGAAGACCGCATCGACCGTCAGGTCAATGCCGGTGGAGGCCCGCTGGGTGTCGAGGTGAACGAGCCCGTCGAGCTGGGACGCGAGGGCGTTCGCGGTGTCCATTGCGCAGGGACGATGCTGATGAGTGGAAACGCGTTGAGGAAATCTCAAACCAGCCCCAGCGCCTTCAGGTTCGACCGTTTGGTCTCTGTTGGGCTCTGAGGCGCAACTGTCCTCATCCATATCTGGTCCCTTTCGTTCGCGAATGCACTCCCTGTTCGTTTTCCGGAGAATGACTTGACGTATCTGGGTTGATTTGCTATCTTACAGTAAGTGAAGTTAGAAATTCTTCCCTGTTGGAGCAGACCTACAAACGCCCGTCCGCTCCGTCGTACAGGGAGGCTTCTCGTTCTTCAGTCTCTTCGTCGTACTGCCGTTGTACTGCGGGGTGGAAAGACGGCGCCACGCGCGTCTGCCCCCTCCTTCGCCACCGCCAACGTTCCCCGATGTCCGCCATGTCCACGCAATCCGTACCCGCTGTATTCCGCCCCGATCGTGGAAGCGCTTCCGAGACGAAGGAGTCGCCCCACACCCCGATGCTGTATTTGGACCGCAGTGGCACCATTCAGCGGGCGAACGAGTCGGCCCGCCGCGCCCTCGAATACGGGATCAACGACACGCTCGAGCCCTGCTTCTTCTCCCACGTCCACGGCCGCAACCTGCACCGCGTGATGCGGGACCTGGCACACATGGTGAGTCACCGGACGCAGCGGACCCGATGGCTCCTGCGCCTCCGCACCGGAAACGGGCGCTGGCGCTGGTACCGCGCCATGGCTCGCAACCATCTCGACCGCGCGAACGCCCGCATCCGGGTCCAGCTTCGGCCCCTGTAGGCCCGACGCCCCCTGCGCGCAGACGTGGATGGGGACTCCGGCACCCGTTGTCCCCTTCGTCTGGGACGCGGCCCGAGGCCGGCTTCCCATTCGTTCGCCCCCTTGCCGGGACGTGTCCGACAGGGGCCTCCGTGTTCGATTGCCCCTCGTTCAGGGCGCCCCCCACGAGCACTTCCTCACTCGGCTACACCTCGTTCAGGGCGCTCACGGAGGTTTCGGTGTGCACCGCCTGGATGGCGGCCGCGAATCGAGGGGCCGCGTTGCAGATCTGCAGGCGCTCGGCCGCCGCGCCCGTGAGCCGCGGCGCTACCGTGTTGGTGACGAAAAGGGCATCCAGGGGCGCCGTTTCCAGCCGCTCATCTGCCTCGCCGACGAAGAGGCCATGGGTGGCCACGGCGTAGACGGACTCCGCCCCCTCCTCGGCACACGACCGGATGGCCTGCGTCATCGTCCCCGCAGTGCTGACCATGTCGTCCACCACGATGGCCGTGCGGTCCTCCACCGACCCGACCAACGCTCCCCCCGTCACCCCGTCGTCCTTCCGCATCTTCTCGACGAACGCCGTTGGCACCTCGCAATTGAGCACCGCCCCCAGTCCCTCGGCAAATTTCCCGGCGCGCTTCACGCCGCCCTCGTCCGGGGACACCACGGCCATCTCCTCGGCCCCAACCACGTCGGTCAGCCGGTGCACGAACAGCGGATGTCCTAACAGATGCTCGGTGCGGGCCTGAAAGGCGTTCTGAAGAACCGCCAGGTTGTGCACGTCCATCGTCAGAACGCGGTCGACCCCGACGGCCTCGAACAGGCCCGCCACGTAGCGGGTGGTGACCGGCCCGCGGGGACATGTCTTGCGGTCCTTGCGCTGGTAGCAGAGATACGGAATGACTGCCGTCACGCGCTCGGCCGAGGCGTCGCGCAGGGCCCCAAGCATGAAGAGAAGCCGGCACAGCTTGTCATTTACGCTCCACGTGTCGTCCGCATAGAGGGACTGGACGACGAAGACGTCGCGCCCTCGCACGTTCACCTCCGGACGCACCTCGTGCTCCCCGTCCGTGAAGGTCCGTTCGTGGTGGGCATCGAGCTCCGTGTCGAGCGCCGAGGCGATGGCCTCGCCGAAGCCCCGGCTCTCGGAGAGCGCAAAGAGGCGAAGGTCGTCGGGCATGGGGGAGGTGGAAGTGCGTCGGGTACGGTGAGACGTATTATTCTTGGTCCGCCTTCAGGGCCCGCCGGACCAGCTCGTCGGCCGACTGGATGCCGGCGTTGTCGCGCAGCACCTGACGGATGGACCGTTCGGCGTCGGCCTTGCTGAGCCCCAATTCGGTGAGGGCCTCCAGGGCGTCGGCCCGCGCCTCCGCCCGGGCGTCCGACCCGCCGCTGAGGGGCGATGTGTCTTCGAGCACGTCCAGGTCTGCGAGGCGGTCGCGGAGCTCGACGATGAGGCGGTCGGCCGTCTTCGTGCCGACCCCCGAAATCTGCGTCAGTCGGCTCTTGTCCCCCTCCATGACGTGGTCGCGCAGCTCGGTCGGGGTCATCGCCGAGAGGGCGGACAGCGCCAGCTTCGGGCCCACGCGCGAGACGCCGGTCATCGTTTCGAAGACCGTCCGCTCCGCCTTGGTGGCGAAGCCGTATAGCGACTCGTCGTCCTCCCGGAGGTAGTGGTACGTGTGCAGGGTGACCTCCTCGTCGGTGTCCGGCAGCCGCTTGTAGGTGGAGGTGGGAACGTGCACCCGGTAGCCGAGCCCGTTCACGTCCACGAGGGCCGAGTCCGTCGTCTTGTCGACGAGCGTGCCGGAGACGTAGTCGATCATGTCTGTGGTGGGGCGTTGAAGGGGCGGACGGCCACAGTCCTGTACGGCCGGCCGGGATCGCGTCCGACGGTTGATACGAGACTTGAGTCTTCCCCCCAGCACCGACGCCCTAGCAGCGCGCCAGCGGCCGGCCCGCTCGGCGGCGGCAACGCGGTGGGGCCTACTCCGCGTCCCCCGCGGCCTTCTCCTTGCGCTTCGCCTCGATCGAGATTTCGGTGTGGGGCACGGCCTCCAGCCGCTCCTTCGCGATGGGCTTGCCCGTCACGCGGCAGACGCCATAGGTCTTGTTGTCAATCCGCTCGAGGGCGCGGTCGAGGTACCCGACGTACTTCTGCTGGCGGGCGATCATGAGGTGGAGCTTCTCCCGCTCCATCGCGTCGGTCCCGGCGTCGGCCATGTGGATGCCGTAGGCGGTGTTGTCGTCGGACTGCTCTTTGGCCTGTTCGACCTGCTTGCGCATCTGCTCGATCTCGGACTTCGCCTCCTGCCGGCGCTGGAGGATCAGCTCGCGGAAGTGCTCCAGTTCGTCGTCGGAGAAGGGCGTCGTGCGCGCCTCCCCGTCTTCGGTCGTGTCCGACTGTGCGTGAAGCGGGGCGTCGGGCGCATCCCCCTCGGGCTGTGCATCGTCGTTCGCCATGGCGTTCAGAGTGGGCCTATCAGTGGAAGTGATGCGTGGCGTGCGCTCCACGGGCCTGCGTCCGGCCCCGGGGAGGGCTCAGGCATTCAGTGCTTCGTCGGCCTCAACGCGACGGACCCCGATCGTGAGCCGCTCGTCGCCGACCTCGAAGGTCTCGACCGCCTCCCCGGTCGGCTCATTGGACGGCTGCAACTCCAGGGCCAGGGTCTCGTTCCGGATCCAGTCCGCGTACGCGGCCACGGCGTCGGCAATCTGGGCCGAGCCGTCGTAGGCCACCGCGATGCGGTCCGTGACCTCGAAGCCCGCCGCTTTGCGAAGGTCTTGAATCCGCTTAACCCCCTCGCGGGCGAGCCCTTCGGCCCGGAGCGCCGGCGTGATGTCGGTGTCGAGGGCCACGGTCACGTCCCCCTCCTGCTCCACGAGCCACCCCTCGATGCCCTCGCTCTGAATGATGAGGTCGTCGGGGCCGAGCTCGACCTCCTCCCCGTCGACCGTCAGCGTGAGCGCTCCGGTCTCCACGTACTCGTCGATCGTCTCGTCGTCGAGTTGGCGCACCTTCTGGTTCACGGCCTTCACCAGGTCGCCGAGGCGCGGGCCGAGGCGGCTGAAGTCGGGCTTGGCGGAGCGGCTCACGACCTCGCTGCTGTGCTCCACGTACTCGATGTCCTTGACGTTCACCTCGTCGAGGATCACCTCTTTCACCTGCTCCACCTCCGCCTCCGGCACGCCGGTGCCGGTGACCACCAGGAGGCGCGGCAGCGGCTGGCGCACGTTGATCTCGGCCTGGTTGCGGAGCGAGAGCGTGCTGGACGCGATGGAGCGGGCCAGCCCCATGCGGCGCTCCAGGGCCTCGTTGCGCTCCTCCTCGCGGACCTCGGGAAAGGAGGCCAGGTGCACCGAGTCGGCCTCCGTGCCGGTGACGTCGCCGAGCGTGCGGTAGAGCCACTCGCCGAAGAAGGGCGCGATGGGGCTCATCAGTTTCGCCGTGGCCGCCAGGCACTCGTGGATCGTCTGGTAGGCGGCCTCCTTCTTCGCCGCGGCGACCGTGCCGCCCTGCCCGGCCGGGCCGTTCTGCTCGCCTTTCTTCGACGCCCAGAACCGAGGCCGCGAGCGGCGCAGGTGCCAGTTCGAAAGCTCCTCCACGAAGTCCTCGACCGCCCGGGCGGCCGTGGTCGGGTCGTACTCGTCGAGCGCCGCCTCTACCGCCTGCGTCGTGGTGTGCAGGCGGCTGATGATCCACTGGTCCAGCTCCGGGCGCTCCTCGACCGGCATCCGGTCGCGCTCGTAGGCGAACCCGTCGATGTTGGCGTAGGTGGCGAAGAACCGGTAGACATTCTCCAGGGTGCCGAAGAACGTGCGGCGGAGGTCCCGCAGGCCCCGCTCGCTGAAACGGATGCTCTCCCACGGGGGCGCGTTGCTCATCATGAACCAGCGCACCACGTCGGCCCCGTAGTCGTCGATGACCTCGAACGGCTCGACGGTGTTGCCCACCGACTTCGACATCTTGTTGCCGTCCTCGTCGAGCACCAGGCCGTTGACCACGACGTTTTCGTAGGCGACCTCGTCGAAGACGACCGTCGCGATGGCGTGCAGCGAGTAGAACCAGCCGCGCGTCTGGTCGACGCCCTCGGCGATGAAGTCGGCCGGGAAGTTGGCCTCGAAGTCGTCCTCGTTCTCGAAGGGGTAGTGCCACTGCGCATAGGGCATGGCGCCGGAGTCGAACCACACGTCGATGAGGTCGGGCACGCGGCGCATGGTGCCGCCGTCGGGGCCCTCCCACGTCAGCTCGTCGACGAACGGGCGGTGCAGGTCGATCTCCTCGTCGTCCTCCGGCAGCTGGTCGCCGGCCTTCTCGCGCAGTTCTTCGACGGACCCGATCACCTCGTAGTAGTCGGAATCCTCCTTGTCGCTCTCCCACACCGGGAGCGGCGTGCCCCAGTAGCGGCGCCGGCTGAGCGCCCAGTCGACGTTGTTCTCCAGCCACTCGCCGAACCGCCCCTCGCCGATGGCCTCGGGCTGCCAGTTGATCGTGTCGTTGAGCTCCACCATCCGGTCTTTGAGCTTCGTGGTCTCGATGAACCAGCTCTCGACCGGGTAGCTCATCAGGGGCGTGCCCTTGCGCCAGTCGTGCGGGTAGTTGTGGAGGTAGGTCTCGTGCTTGTAGAGGCGGCCGCGGGCCTTCAGGTCGTCGGTGATCGTCTTGTCCGCGTCCTTGAACCACGTGCCCGCCACGAGGGGCGCCGCGTCGGTAAACTCGCCGTCCTTGTCGATCGGGTTAAAGAGCGGCAGCCCTTCCTCCTGCGCCACCGCGTGGTCCTCCTCCCCGAAGGCCGGCGCCATGTGCACCACGCCGGTGCCCTCCTCCGTCGAGACGACGTCGGCCCCGAGCACGTACCAGGCCTCCTCCCCCGCCTCGGCCCGGTCGGTAAAGTAGTCGTAGGGCGGCTCGTAGCGCTGCCCGATCAGCTCCTCGCCGGAGAATGTCTCTTCGACCGTGTAGTCCTCGCCGATCACGTCGTCGAGCAGTGCCTCGGCCAGAATCAACTTCTCCGTGCCCTGATGCGGATCGTCGTGGTGGATTTTGACGTAGGTGAGCTCCGGCCCCACCGCGAGCGCCGTGTTGGAGATGAGCGTCCACGGCGTCGTGGTCCACGCCAGAAAGTAGGTGTTTTCTTCGCCCGCGACGGGGAAGCGAATGTAGACGCTCGGGTCCTGGGTCTCCTCGTAGCCGAGGCTCACCTCGTGCGACGACAGCACGGTGTGGGAGCCGGGGCTGTACCACTGAATCTTGTGCCCCTTGTAGAGCAGGTCCTCCTCCTCGATCTGCTTCAGGAGCCACCAAACGGTTTCGATGTAGTCGGTCTCGAACGTGACGTACGGGTCGTCCAGGTCCACCCAGTACCCCATCCGCTGGGTCAGGTTGTCCCAGAGGTCCTTGTACTCCAGGACGCTCTCGCGGCAGGCCGCGTTGTACTTCTCGATGCCGTACTCCTCGACCTCCGCCCGCGTCTCCAGGCCCAGTTCCTCCTCCACCTCAATCTCGACGGGCAGGCCGTGGGTGTCCCAGCCGGCCTTGCGGTCCACCTGGTAGCCCTGCATCGTCTTGTAGCGGCAGAAGATGTCCTTGATGGCCCGGGCCAGCACGTGGTGGATGCCGGGGGTGCCGTTGGCCGTGGGCGGGCCCTCGTAGAACGTAAACGTCGGCTGCCCGTCCCGCTCTTCGATGCTGCGCTCAAAGATGTTCTGGTCCTGCCACCAGTCGAGGACGTCCTCTTCGAGGTCGGGGAGCGAGAGCTGATCGGGCGTGTCGAACTGCGCCATGGGGGTCGTCGGGGATGCGTAAGTGAAACGGCAACGACAAGACTCAACGCCGCGGCGCAGGCGGATGTTCGTTGGAAGCCGGTGCGATGGATTGGGACCGTCGCGCTTCCTCGTTGCCGTCCACGGGGAGCCTCCTGCGTGTCCGTTGACGGCGTTCGACGACTTGCGCCCCGCGTCCGTCTCTGGAGCCGGATGACCTCGGTCGTCAGCCCGTACTCACCTCTTCGGCAAGGCCGAGCCGGTCGCGCAGCAGGGCGTCGAGGCGGTCGTGGGTGTCGTTGTCGCGGATGTTGAAGGCCGGCAGGTCGGTAAGCTGGGTGAGCAGGTCGATGCCGCCGGCCGTATTGGTGGCGATGCCCGTTACGAGATCGGGCGCCAGCATGTCGAAGGCGGTCTCCAGGCCGAGGACGGCGTAGGGGTCCGACGCGCAGAGAACCGTCATGGCCAGGGCCTCCTGCATCTCTTCGACGGCGATGGCCCCGTTGTACGGCTCCAGGGGCGACGCCCCAATCTCCACCACGGCCACGTCGGCCGGCGGCTGGGCCATGCGGGCCAGCAGTTGGCGCACGGCGGTTCGGTACTCCTCTTCCGGAATGACGGTGGACGGCAGCCCCGCGTCCACGAAGTCGAGCCCCCAGTCGGCCCCGGCGTCCTGAATGGAGAGCACGTCGCGGTAGCGCCCCGCGCCGCTCACCTTGGCCCCGAGCACGTCCAGCCCCATCCGCTTCAGGCGGCGGGTGACGATGCGGGCGGCGGTGGTCTTGCCGGCGGACATCGACGTGCCGGCGAAGAGGATCGTGGGCGTGGTGTAGGGCTGCTCGTCGACGGGCGGCACCGCCCCCGCCATCGTCACCTTGGTGGCGTCCCGGCAGACGTGTCCGTGGTACCGGAGTTCGAGGGGCGGCTGCACCAGGGTCGATCGCGACTCTACGTGCCCGAAGAGCCCGGCTCGGGTGAGGGCGTGCATGAGCTGATCGTCGCCAATCTTACGCCACGAGCCCGTCATCTCCAACGTCGCGTGTCGCGTCCCGAAGGCCCCCACGACGGCGTCGCCCTCGGCCACCTCCATGTTTCGGCCGCTGGGCAGTTCGATTTCGCGATAGCCCGACGTGTCGGTGACGATGCCCGTGACGTAATCCCCCGTGTCCCACTCTGACGGGACACGGGGCTCGATTT
>ERZ1034503.118-NODE-118-length-8891-cov-4.444206_pt1 | contig 8891 bp, 8 predicted proteins | sample MGYA00520643_ERZ1034503 | MGnify/ENA primary metagenome ERZ1034503 (study PRJEB33760, sample SAMEA4777693) | hypersaline lake metagenome | biome: hypersaline environment; feature: brines | place: Spain | collected 2014-08 | depth 0 m ... | reverse complement strand
CGCGGACAAACAAACCTTGAGGAATATCCGTCCGGGGCAGGGAACCTGGGTTCTCGTCCCCGGGACCCTGACGCTAGTCGGAGGAGAGGAGGGGGCGCGGGCTGCGGTCATGTCGATGCCCAAGTCACGGATCGATTGGTTCGCCCCGGTCACGTTCCGCCACACGATCGACACGACGAGCGGGCTTTCGCTGAGGGAGCAGTACGCCCCAGCGTATCCGTTCCTCCGGCGGGCCTATCAGGAGGGGCAACGGCACCTGGACGTCGGCAGGCCCCTCCGTGCCATTAGGGCCCTCCGCCCGTTCCACGGCCCCGCAACCCCGTCGTTTTCGTTCGTAGACGAGGCAAAGGCGCTTCTCGACACCGCCAGCACGCAGGTTCTCGACGAGGCCCGGTCGCGGTTTCGGACGCTACGGCGGGACTTCGTGTCCGAGCCCGACGCCGCGGGGCTCGCCCGCCTCGACTCGTTTCGCGTGCGCCTCGATTCGATCCGGCCGGCTCTGGTCTCCTACGCCGAAGCGAGGGCGGAAACGGACCTGCCGGTCCAGAACCGAATCGAAACCCTCGTCCACTCCGCCGACCAACTCTACTCCGACGTCCGCAGCACCTATCGCCGAGAAACCCTGCGCATTTTCCTGCGCGGGACGTACGACAATCCGAGACTCCGCCTCTACCTCGCCGCCTTGACACAACTGCTCGTCACTCCAGACTCAGCCTTCGCGGTCTCAACCCCGCAGGTCGATCCCCTTCAGCCAGCGGCGCTTGACAGCCCGCGCCACGCCGAGTTGCAGCGTCGACTCCGGTCCGAAGGCTGGGCCGCAGGCTTTCGGGAGGTCGTCCGCCTCGTAAATGAGAACATCCGGGAGCGGAACGAGGTCTTCGGGGCGGAAATTATGAAAAGCCTTCGACTGCGACGACCGGCGGCGCCCCAGCCCTACTTCGAAGTCATTGCGGCGATGAACGCACGCCTCGCCGAGGACCAGACGCGGTTCGCCGACGCGTGGGGCCGAGCGCTGGAAAAGGTGACCGACGTTTCCCTCCTAAATGATTTGCAGCGATGGCGATTGGCCAGCCGGGTCGCCCCGGGCACCGTCCCGGAGCGGGCCTTGAGGCTCGCAGAGGAGGCCCGTTCCCACCGGCGGGCCGGCCGACTCGGCGCCGCAAACGCCCGCCTCCAACTGGCTGCACGGCTGGCCGAGCCGTACGCCCCCTTGTATTACGAGCTGGGAGCGCTCAAGCAGGCGCAGGGGGACACGTTGAGGGCCCGGGAAGATTTCAGACGGGCACGTGCCCTGGCCGGCGCGTACGCCCCGCCGGAGGTAAAAATGCTCCGTCAGTTGTTGGCGCAGCAGAAGTACGAGCGGGCCTTGACGCGGGCCGACTCGCTCTTGCAGGAGCAATCGTACTGGCTGTTGTATCTGCCGAAGGCGCGGGCCCTGCTGGGGAGGAATCGGCACGCCGAGGCGCGTCGGGTGCTTCGGGGGCGCTGCGAGCCCCTCAACGACGAGAGCCATGCCCTGTACGCGCTTCTTGCGGAGGCCTACGCCGGCATGGATGTCTGGGAGGGGGTCCGGTGGGCCGTGCAGCAGGCCGAAGCGCTACGGCCGCGCCGCTCAGCGTTTGTGGAGCGGGTGTCGGCGGTGCGTGCCACGGCCACCGAGCGGGGCCTCTCCCTCACCAAGGCGGCAGGGGACTCGATAAGTGCCGAGGAGCTCCGCCGGCGTGCCGACACGACGCGGGGGATTCGGACCCGAGACCGAAACCGACCACAGGACGACTGAGGCTCAGGCACGAGCGGGGGACGAGGAGGGAGTGGAGGCCCGCTGCCACAGCCAAAGGCCCACCGCCACGGCGGGCACGCTGAGCAACTGACCCATGCTAAGCCCCATCGGCAGTGCCGCCTCGAAGTGGATCTGCCGCATCTTAAAGAATTCCAGCACGATGCGGACGCCAAAGATCAGCGTGAAGAACAGCCCCACCAGCTGTCCCCGTGGGGTCTCGGCCCCCTGCTGCTGATAGAGGCGCCACAGGAGCCCGAAGACGAGGAAGTAGCAGATCGACTCGTAGAGCTGCACGGGATGGAGGGGGACCGCCTCAATGCCCCGCCGCACCCGGGCTGCGCGCTCGAAAACCACGCCCCAGGGCAGGTCGGTGGGCACGCCCAGAATTTCGGAGTTGAAGAAGTTGCCGAGGCGGATGAGGCTGCCGGTGAGTGCGACCGGGGCGGCCAGGCGGTCGAGTAGCCACAGGAACGGCTGGTCCTCCCGGCGCCGGCAGTAAAGCCAAATGGCCAGCACGACGCCGATGAGGCCCCCGTGGCTGGCGAGCCCGCCCCGCTGGATCATGGGAATTTCGAGCGGATTGCTGAAGTAGTACCCCGGCGCGTAGAACAGAATGTGTCCGAGGCGGGCCCCGAAGATCGTCCCCCCCAGCAGATAAAACAGCAGGTAGTCGAGGTCTTCCTCCGGCTTGCCCTCCCGCTCGAAGACGTGCCGCATCAGGTAGAAGCCGATCAGGAAGCCCAGCGCGAATAGAAGGCCGTACCAGCGCGGGGCGAGAACGCCCCAACGAAAAATCGTCGGGTCGACATCCCAGTGGATCTGCAGGAGCATGCGAGCGGTGGGGGAAGTGAAAAAATTGGCACTGTACCAAGCGATTCCGCCCCGTCGCGTTCAGGGCTTCGTCTAACCTTTACACGCGCCGACGCCGGATTCAGAAACCTCGGCGATTTAGATTCGATCTAAATAGCCAGCTGCATCCTCAGGACCCTCGATCCGCCCCCTCATGGCTTCTTCCGTCCCGTCCGACACGTCCGTTCTTTTCGAGACCGACCACGGCTCCGTGGAGCGTACGACGCAGGATCGCGTCCGTCTGCGGTTTGGCAGCACGAGCTGGATTCTGGCATCGTCGGACGTGCCGGGCCTGCGCGACACCACGCGATCGCTGGCGAGTGAAGTCTACCACTGCGAGCGCGACTGTCGGTGGCAGCTCCGGGTGGACGGACACCCCACGGTCGTGCTGGACTCCGACGAGGTGCTCCGGCTCGATGCCCTGCTCGACGGGGCGGTGACGATGCTCGAGCTCGACGCCATTCTGGACGGTGCGTCCATTTCCCGACCGGTCGTGGCGTAGAAAGAATATGCGGGGGGCGACAAGACCGATTCAGTTCTCTTCGCTGTCGTCCGGCGTCCTCACATCTGTCGGGGGGCGGAGATGCCGAGCACCGTGAGCCCGTTCTTGAGGACCGTCTTTGCGGCCAGTGCAAGCCGCATGCGGGCCGACGCCAGTTCTTGCTCTTCCCCAATAATGCGACAGTTGTCGTAGAACTGCGAGAAGGCGGTCGCCACGTCCCGCAGGTAGTTGGGGACGAAGTGCGGCGCCCGCGCGTCCGCGGCGTTCTGTAGTTCCCGCGGAAAGCGGAGCAGCTCCTTGATGAGGGCAATCTCGTCCTCGTGGGTCAGCAGGGTGAGGTCGGCGTCCTCGTCGTGGGAGAAGTCCACCTCCTCGGCCTTGTCGAGCACCGAGCAGATGCGGGCGTGGGCGTACTGCAGGTAGAAAACAGGATTCTTCTCGCTCTCCTCCTCCGCCAGCTCCAGGTCAAAGTTGAGGTGCGTATCGGGGGAGCGCATCAGGAAGAAAAAGCGCGTCACATCCGCCCCCACCTGCTCGATGAGGTCGTCGAGCGTGACGTAGTTGGCGCGGCGGGTGCTCATCTTGACGGGCTCGTCGCCCCGCACGAGCGTGACGAACTGGTAGAGAATCACGTCGACCCGGTCCGTGTCGTAGCCGAGCACGTCCAGGGCGCTCAGCACGTCCGGGTAGGCGGCGTGGTGGTCGGCCCCAAAGACATCGACCATGAGGTCGAAGCCGCGCTCGAACTTGGCGGCGTGGTAGGCGATGTCGGGGGTGCGGTACGTGGGCTCGCCGGTCTGCTTCACGAGCACCGTGTCGTCCTCCGTGCCGAACTCGGTGGTTTTGAACCAGAGCGCGCCGTCCTCCTCGTAGGTGTAGCCGGCGTCGGCGAGGCCGTCGAGCACCGCGTCGACCCGCCCTTCGTCGTGGAGGGCCTGCTCGTTGGCGTAGCCGTCCATGTCGATGTTGAGGGCGCGGAGGGTGGTCTCGATGTCGCCGAAAATGGCCGTCTCCGCGGCCGCCCGGAACGGCGCCAGGTCGTCGGTGGCGCAGAGGGCGTCCCCGTGCTCGTCGTACAGGTTCTGGGCAATCTCCACGATGTACTGCCCGAGGTAACCGTCCTCGGGGAAGGTCTCGGGCACCTCCACGGTCGTGTCGTCGTCGAGCGTGAGGGTCGTGGTGGGGACGTTGCCCGCCAGTGCCTCGTAGCGGGCCCGGACCGACTGGGCGAGCACGCGCATCTGGCGCCCGGCGTCGTTGTAGTAGTACTCGCGCGTGACGTCGTAGCCGGTCCAGGCCAACAGGTTGGCGATCGTGTCGCCGAGGACCGCGTTGCGGCCGTGCCCCACGTTGAGGGGGCCGGTGGGATTGGCGCTCACGTACTCGACCAGTGCGCGCTCCCCGGCCCCGGCGTCCGTCTGCCCGAACGTGTCGCCCTGTGCCAGGAGGTCGGCGAGCCCGTCGAAGAGGTAGTCCTGCGCGAAGCGGAAATTGACGAAGCCGGGCCCCGCCACCTCCACGCTTTTGATGCGAGCCGGGTCGACGCGCCCCCGCAGCCGCTCCGCCAGGGTTTCGGCGATGGACCGCGGGTTGTCGCCGAGCACGCTGGCGAGGCGGAGGGCCGTGTTCGTGGCCAGGTCGCCGTGCTCCGGGCGGTCCGGCGCCTCAAGCTCGATCTCGAAGTCGTCCGGCACGTCGCCCAGGGCGTCGAGCACACGGCGGATCTGCGTTCGGAGGTAGTCTTTCATGGGGGCATGATGGATGAACGATTTTGGTGATACAACCCCAACCTATGGAACCGGTGGATGCTCCGAAATGGCCGCCTCGCCGTTTCGATGGGTTTTTGTGGACGCAACGGATCGAGGCTGTCCGTTTGGAGGCGTGGAAAACTGCTCCGAGGCGTTTCTTGGTAAAGGTGCCTCTGTGCTCAGCAACGCTCTTCGCATGGAGATAATATTTTGGGTGACGTGGTGGTTTTTATCGCAGAAGCAGGTCCTGCCCATTGCCCCTTGACTGCATCCGTGTCCCAAATCGTTCATCTTGCCGTTCTTGTCGTTGTATTGGTGCTTGCCGGGCTGGGCTGTGCGACAGGGCTCCAGGGAAAATCCCCGGCTGGGTCTCCGTCGGGGGCCACGCAGGGGGCGGATCACGCAATTCGTCTTGAGGAGCCGGGCCGGATCCTCGTCGATTCGCTCCCGTCGGGCCCTGATTCCCTCGTTGCTGTCAAAGGGGCCAGGATGAAGGCATTCGAGGCGGCTGAAGTCGACCCGGGGATGTTGCTGTATACGGAGCCGCCGCCGGGGACGAACACGCCCGTCTTCACCCCGCCGGACAGTGTGGATCCTGAGATGATCTGGCGTCCAAGGCCGTGACGGAACGCAACGATTTGAGGCGCCGGGCGGTTGGTATGAGGCATTGCACTCCTGAGTCTCACACGCCGCCCCGGCATGCCCGTCCATTCGTTCGACGCCCTCGACCGCTCCGAGAAGATGCCCGGGTACCTGGGCGCGTTTCTGCACGGCGAGAACATGACCGTGACGAGCTGGGAGGTCGAGGCCGGCGCATCCTTTCCCGAGCACAGCCACCCCCATGAGCAAATCTCGGTCGTCGTGGAGGGGGAGTTCGAGCTTACGATCGACGGCACGACCGAACCCCTAACGCCGGGCCGCGTCGCCGTCATTCCGCCCGACACGCCCCACTCGGGCCGCGCCGTCACGGAGTGCGAGATCCTCGACGTGTTCAGCCCCGTCCGGGAGGACTACCAGTAAGCCGCCGGAAAACGCAGCCCGGCCCGGTGGGTTGGGCCTGCCCTCGCGTTGTTCGTGTCAGAATGCCCCCCCGTCGATCGCCCATGCCCGATCTCTTCGACGAACAGGCCGAGCAGGCCCGCCAGGAGCGTGCCCCCTTGGCCGACCGCATGCGTCCCCGCACGCTCGACGAGTTCGTGGGACAGGAGCACTTCATTGGGGAGGGGAAGCTGCTGCGCCGGGCCATCGAGGCGGATCGGGTGACCTCCGTCCTCTTCTGCGGCCCGCCCGGCACGGGCAAGACAACCCTTGCCCGCATCATTGCCCGGACGACTGAGGCGCACTTCACCTCGCTCAACGCGGTGCTGAGCGGCGTCACCGACCTCCGCGAGGCGGTCCAGAAGGCGAAGAACCGCCTCAAGCACCACCAGACGCGCACCATCCTCTTCATCGACGAGGTGCACCGCTTCAATACGGCCCAGCAGGACGCGCTGCTGCCGCACGTGGAGGACGGCACCGTCACCTTCATCGGCGCCACGACCGAGAACCCCTACTTCGAGGTCAACGACGCACTGGTGAGCCGCTCGCGCGTCTTTGAGCTGGAGCCGCTTGAAGAAGAACACCTCCGTCAGGTGGCGGCCATGGCGCTGACCGACGCGGAGCGCGGCTACGGCGACCGCGATGTGGAAATTACCGAAGAGGCGCTCGACCACCTCATTGGCACGGCCAACGGCGACGCCCGCTCGGTGCTCAACGCCCTGGAGCTGGCCGTCGAAACCACCGCGCCGGACGCCGAAGGGACCGTCTACATCGACCTCGACGTGGCGGAGGACTCGATTCAGCAGCGGGCCGTACTCTACGACAAGGAGGGCGACGCGCACTTCGACACCATCAGCGCGTTCATCAAGAGCCTGCGCGGCTCGGACCCGGACGCGGCGCTCTACTGGCTCGCCCGCATGCTCTACGCGGGGGAGGAGCCGCGCTTCATCCTGCGGCGGATGCTCATCTTCGCCGCTGAGGACGTGGGGCTGGCCGATCCCCAGGCGCTCCAGGTGGCGCAGAGTGCGGCGGAAGGGTTTGACTACGTGGGCATGCCGGAGGGGCAGTTCCTGATCGCCGAGTGCTGTCTCTACCTGGCCACGGCCCCGAAGAGCAACAGCACTTTTGCCTACTTCGACGCGCTCGACCACGTCCGCGAGGAGCAGACCGACGACATCCCGCAGCACCTGAAGGACCCGAGCCGCGACCAGGACGGCCTGGGCCACGGCGAGGGCTACAAGTATCCCCACGCGTACCGCGAGCACTACACGCCGCAGCAGTACCTGCCCAACGAAATGCAGGGCACCTACTTCTATGATCCGAGCGGAGAGGGGTACGAGGAGCAGGTCGCCAACCGGCTGGCGCAGTGGCGGGAGCGCGACTTCGACGAGGACGTGGTGAAACGGGCGCACCAGTACGCCGACGACGAAGCGTAACGTCTTCGTGGAGCCGACGGGGAGGCCGCGAGTGAACCGGTGGTGCCGGAACCCGTCGTATGAGTTTGAATTACGTATCTCGAAGTTAGCCAGCAGTCGTCCGTAAAGACGGCACTGGTCGTCTTTCGAACCATCCGCGTTCATGCACATGCGTCACGCCGACGTGCGCAGTTCTCACCTCTTGTCCATTGCCTGGACCCTCACTGCGCCGGTGTGTCTCTGTTCGTGTTTGTGTGGCATGAGTGCGTCCTGTCGCGGATAACGTCGGCTCCCGGAGCCTTTTTCCGGTCCTGGTGCGGGCGTTTCGCACCGGGCATCTTCTTCCTAGCGGGACAAGACTGTGTCTCGCGTGAATTGACCGGTGGGGCTGAAGTGGGAGAGAGTACAGCGCTCCTGCCTCCCACCTGGACACGGAGAGTGTCTGTGGCGTCCCCTGCGGCCGTCTCCTCATGTACGAAGGGCCCTGTGTGTCTCCGTCCTCCCCGCGCTCATCCCGACTGCCGAATCCCCCTTTGTTTTCGTTCAACAACCCAACACCATCCTTCAACCATGAGTACCTACGCGAATCCCGATGTTCTCGTCTCCACCGACTGGGCCGCCGATCGCCTCGACGATCCCGAGGTGCGGTTTGTCGAGGTGGACGTCGACACCTCCGCCTACGAGGAGGGCCACGTGCCCGGCGCCGTGGGCTGGAACTGGGAAACACAGCTGGCCGACACGCAGACGCGTGACCTGGCGTCGAAAGAAGACTTCCAGTCGCTGCTGCGCAGCTCGGGCATCGACGACGACACGACGATCGTCCTCTATGGCGACAACGACAACTGGTTTGCCGCCTGGGCCTTCTGGCAGCTCACGTACTACGGCCACGAGGACACGAAAGTCCTAGACGGCGGCCGCAAGAAGTGGCTGGCCGAGGACCGCCCCCTGAGCACCGAGGCCCCGGACTACGAGGCGGGCAACTGGTCCGCCTCGGCCCCCGACAATTCCATCCGTGCCTTCTCCGGGTACGTCCAGCAGACGCTCGACCGCGACGACGTGGAGCTGGTCGACGTGCGCTCCCCGGAAGAGTTTAGCGGTGAGAAGCTGGGGCCGGACGGCCTGAACGAGGGCGCGCAGCGCGGCGGCCACATTCCCGGCGCCCACAACATCAGTTGGAGCGAGGCCGTGAACGAGGACGGCACCTTCAAGAGCGCCGAGGAGCTGAAAGAGATCTACGAGGAGCGGGGCATCACGCCCGACAAAGAGACCATTGCCTACTGCCGCATTGGCGAGCGGTCGAGCCACAGCTGGTTCGTCCTCTCGCAGCTGCTCGGGCACCCGCGCGTCCGGAACTACGACGGATCGTGGACCGAGTGGGGCAACCTCGTGGGCGTACCCATCGAGACCGGGGCCGATCCTGTGGTGGCGTAGGACGCCGGATCCCCCGTTCTGAGAACCGTGAAGGGCCGCTCCGCTTCCGACAGCCGTCGGGAGGGGGCGGCCTTTTTGTGTTGCGGCTGGGTGTGTTGGGGCTGCGACGTGAGGGCCTCTGCGTGAAG
>ERZ1034503.117-NODE-117-length-8894-cov-10.682543_pt1 | contig 8894 bp, 6 predicted proteins | sample MGYA00520643_ERZ1034503 | MGnify/ENA primary metagenome ERZ1034503 (study PRJEB33760, sample SAMEA4777693) | hypersaline lake metagenome | biome: hypersaline environment; feature: brines | place: Spain | collected 2014-08 | depth 0 m ... | reverse complement strand
CATCAAATGAGAAACGCCCAGTATTTATCGAACAATCGTGACTGGAATCGAAACGCCGCGCATCACATTTTCTGCAACACTGCCGACGATAATTCGCTGGAGACCTGCTCGACCATGACTGCCGATAACAATCTGATCAACGTCATGCGTATCCGCAGCTTCTTGGATTGACTCGACTGGTTCCCCAAATTCAACGACTGTCTCAATTGTCTGTGAGATAGACTCTGTGTCCGTATCGATGTCGGCATCATCATTAGATGATTCGTCTGTCTCAGCTTGAAGCATCGACCTCTTCTCAGCTAATAGTGACTCGGCTGCTTGTTGTGCTTGTGTCTTCCAACTGCCTTCTGTTGTTCCATCGTACGCTGCGAATCCACTAACAGGGTCAATAACAGTGAGAAGCGTGACATCGGCTGTTGGAAAGATTCCAGTCACATACTCAACAGCACTCTCTGATTGTGGTGATCCATCGACTGGAACGAGTATGTGCTCAACTGAGGGGTTAGCGCTCGATTCAGTCATCAGCTTTCACCTCGTCTGGGTCACCCTGAACGGCAATATCACGACGGCTTGCAACGACACGTTCAACAAGATCAGACAAGCGTCCAAGGACGATGAGTGTCGGCGGAAGCGTCAAGATTGCTGCAACAAGGGTCAGGAATATCACCCCGACAGTAAGGAAGCCGAAATCTCCAAGAATCGGGAATGGCGACAGCGTGAGTGCCGAGAAGCCAAAGACAGTGGTTAATCCAGACACAGTGATTGCCTTTCCAACTCGTGCTCCCGCTATCTCAACAGCATCAAGTCGTGACACTCCTGATTGTCCGAATTCCTCAAAGTATCGCTCCATGACGATGATAGTGTATTCCGCACCGATTCCAACGCTCATTGCACCAAGTGATGCACCAAGTGGAGACACTGGAATTGAAAGCGCTGACATGTAGAGATTCTGCCATCCAATGACGAATAACATCGGAACTAACGGTGCAACCGCACGGATCAGATTCCGGTAATAGAGTAATAGAGCTCCAAAGACGAAGAGAACACCAAGACCCGTCGTCACATTTCGGGTCTCAATTTGAGTAACAATTGACGGTGTTGATACTGCTGCTTGTCCAGTGAGTTCGGCAGTCAACCCAGCCGGTGGTCGGGTTAGCTCTGAGGAGGAGTCTGCAATCGCAAGGAAATCAAGTAACTCGTCTGTATTCATATTCCGTTCACCGATAATGGTGATATGAGCGTATCCATCACTGTAGTAATTCGCACGTTCAGATGCTGGAATATCATTCAACACTCGTTTGACACCGGCTTCTGTTGCTGGGATCTCACCACCGTTGTGTTGTTTAACAAGCGTTGCTGGTGTTTGCATGCCATCTATCAGTGGTTTGTCTGTCGCGATTTGGCGATATTGCTCCATCCATCGCAACGCCGTTGGATCACGGATATTACTCCCAGTGACAAGCATGTCATATTGCACCGCACTTCCACCACCGGTGACTGTCCGGAATTGCTGTAGGTCAACATATGCGGGTAAGTCCTGTGGAATAAATTCTTCAGAGTCTGCAAGCGTTTCAAGACTGTCACCAGCAGCTAATCCACCGCCAAGGAGGACAACAGCAATCAAGAGGACTGCAATCGGATGTGAAGCCACAAACCGAGTTGTCCGTCCGAGTGTCCGACCGAGCATTCCAATATCACCGAGATCTGTATTGGTCGTCGACTCCGTCGGTGTCGTGGTCTCTATCGCTTCATCAGCGGGATCCGAATCCGAGTTTGTTTCTGTGTCTGCATCTGTGTCTGTTGTCTCTCCATCACCACGCCAGCGTGCGTACAGCGTCAATATTGGAAGAAGAACAATAATGCCCGAGAGGAATGTCAGCCCAATTCCGAACATCGATGTCTGTGCAAACCAGACAAATGCAGGAGTTCCCGCTGAGGAGATCCACGTCGCTCCGAATCCAAGCGTTGCTGCAATCGCAGCAATTGATACGGGTGGTCCAATCCCACCGAGTGCAAGTGGAAGCGCTTGTTTCGGAGGATGTGTTTCCAATTCTTCTTCATATCGTTCATGGAACTGCACCGAATAATCAATGCCAAGTCCGATGAGGATCGGGAATACAGCGCTCGTTAGCGTTGAATTCGGCACGCCCGCATATCCGATTGCCCCAAATGTATAGATGACACCAACAAAGACAGCGACAATCGGGAGTAATCGAAGTCGAACCCCACGGAAGAGGAAGAACAATGCAACGGTCATCAGCCCAACCGCAAGTCCAAGCAATTGTTGTGTGCTCTGTTGAATGAGCGCTGATAATTGCGTCGAGAATGCAGCAGACCCAGTCACAGTCACAGAAACACCAGCAGGGAACTGCACCCATTCTTTACGATCAACTGCTTTTGTATAGATCGGTCGTGACTGTTGTTGAGTCATCCCAGCATCAGTAACAATGCCGATGACAGCGGTATCAGGACTCCCAATGACACGCTCAATTTTCGTTTGTGAGTCGGGTATCCGCCCATATTCCTCACGTACCCGATCAGCAGGACTATTGACCGTTTGGACATCTTCAACCGCACTCATTCGCTGATCATAGCGATCAATTGCCCGCATCGTCGTTGGGTCCGTCACCTCCCCGCGAACAAGTGTTGCGACACTTCCATAATCAAACTCATCATCAAATGTATCGAGCGTTGGATTCGACCCGACAAATGCCCGATCACCGGTGACACTTTCAATCTGACCAGCACCAACGAAGGCAACGCCAATGAGCGCAACGGCAAGCAACAACGTCATGACTGGATGTGCCTGAACAAACCGTCCAATCCGAGAGAAGAATCGACGAGATTGTTTCATTGATTTACACCCGTCTGTAAAGCACGACGCCGCCACCGAGAACAGCAATCACTGCGGCGACACCAATTGGCATCAGTGGAAGTCCACCGGAATCACCAGCAGAGACTGGCACACCAATCGGAAGTGATCCAGTGAAGCGTGTGTCACCGTCGGCTTCGTCGTATCGTACTTCGACACTTGATGCGTATTCCTTCGCAATAGCGTCGCTTGATGCACTCACCCGGAATGTCGCCGTTGTTGTCGTCCCTGGTTCAACAGCTCCAAGAAATGCTCCATCATCGGCTGACGATATTGGATCGCTGGTGAATAACTTTGCATTTGCATCTGAAACCGGCTCACTGCCCGTGTATCGCAGTGTGACAGCAAGCGTTGCACTACCACCTGGGGTAACACCTGTTTCAGTTCCAACAACCTCAAATCGATCCTGTTCTGGCTGGATTGTTACGGACTGTCGAATAGGTGTTGTTGTCTGCAACACATCGCCGTCCTCGTTCTCATATTCAACAGCGAATGGAAGCGAGATTGACCCAGGTTCGGCTTCGCCTGGGATGTTCAACGTGAATGAGACAGGAGCGCTGTCACCGACCGCGAGATCACCAACTGCGGATTCACCACTTATTACAGCAATCGTTTCTGTCCCGCTCACTGAGACAACAACGTTCTGTGCGGGTGTCGGTCCGCGATTGACGACCGTTGCTTCGATTCGAGCCTCTGGCTCATCGACACGGAAGTCAGTCAATTCGACATTTTCAAGCTCAAATGTTCGCTCTTCGCGCACTGTCACACCAGCTTGTAATGGATCTGATTGCTGTGTAATCCCATTTTCATCCTCATATTCAACAATCGCAGTTACTGTATATGTCCCAGCAGAGACATCGGGACCAACACCCATCTGCACGGTTACCTGCTCGCGTGAATCCGGTTCAAGTGCTGAGACAAACACCGATGTATCGACTGATTGGCTTGTTTGCTTTCCGAAGAAGACACCTGGGGTCTGTGTCTGCAGACGAACCGTTGCATCGCGTGCGGTCTCCGTTCCGATATTCCGGAGATTAAACGCAATTCGGCCGTTGTCACCGGCAGTCACAGCATTCGTTTCAGCTGCACGCATGTCGAATTCAGGGCGATCTTCGATGCGAATTGTAATCTCCTCTGTGACGGTTCGCTCACGGTTTTGCCGGTCGGTATCCTCAAATTGCCCATACGCAATCGCTCGTGAGTGACTGTACGTAATTTCAACAGGTATTTGATATGTTCCTGGTGTTGCACGTCCAATCTCAAGTGCGAAATCAACCGTCTCGCTTTGTCCATCATTGAGACTGCCAAGCGTTTGTGTCCCGGTATTTACCTCAATAGGGGCATCAATTTGATCCTCAGCAATGTCAATGCGGACACTTTGTGCAGTCTGTACCTCATTTTCATACTCGTCTCTGCCGCCTTCGGTCAGTTGCCCATCATTATTGACTGTCACACTCAGTGTTGCTGACTCACTTGCACGAAATTGCACGTCAGCAGCACTCGCTGTGATATTCGGTGATCCAACAACAATCTCCTGTGCAGCAGCAACTGGTCCGGCAAACCCAGCGGTAATCATAAACAATACCAGAATCGATGTGAGTATCTTCTGTCGCATTCGTTCTTGCTCAGTATAATAAGTGTCGCGCTATGGTAGACAGCCGTCTCTGCCTACTGATTTATTGTGTATCTACTAATATTGACTCTTCGAGTATGAAGGTTCCTATCGAATGGTCGTTATATAATAATATAGTCATAAGTCGTCTTGATGAACGGTAATCCCAAGTTTTCGTTCTAGCATATCTGCGAGTGCAGCAGTATTGATTTTGCCGGTCGTTGCCCCTCGAAAAATAGCTCCCTCAATCAACGTCAGTAAAAATTCTGTGGTATGATCTGCGTTATCAATATCGAACGCGCCAGTCGCGACACCAGCGTCAACACATGCACGCAATTCCTCGCGAAGTTTTCTCTCATTCGCTGTGATTGTCTTTCGGAACACCTCATCATGGGCAGCCTGTGCTCGCAATTCGACGTATGCCTGACTGTGTGCACCAACACAATGTTTGAATTCTTTCTTCGCAGTATCCGACGGGCTTGAAACTATGTCTTCGTTTGCATTTGTCTCCGAGTCAATGCACATCGTCGTTTCTTCTGTCCCAAGATGAGTGTCATCACATTCGCCAGTCCCAGCAGTATTTTCCTCCGGGTGTATCTCGCCACCAGCAACCGCAAAGACAAATCCAAAGAAGTTCTCAAGGCGACGAGCAGGATCATCATCAGAATCGCGGAAGTACTCCGAAAGCAACTCTGCAAGCACTTGATCAAGCAGTGTCTGGATAATATCGTCCTTATCCTCATAGTGATAATACACGACGGATTTAGCGACATCTGTCCGAGCAGCAATCCGTGAGATTGTCACACCGGTGTACCCACGCTCGCATAGGACACGAAAGGTAGCCCGAAGAATCTCAGTATGCGTATTATCGGGCGCGTTCGGCAGGACTGTTATGTCGTCTTTCAATTGTACCTGTGCTAAGTCGATGCGCGTACATCAACCTGTTCAGTTACCGCAGTCTTATCAGCCGTTGGGACTGTATGTTTCGTCATTTAAACCAGAACAGGGTGCACGAACAAGCGTTCTAGGGTTCGAGGTCAACCGAGTGTGGTTTCGAAGAGAAACAGAGGTCACGCTGACAATAACTGTGGGAGTAGTTATATTGATCAGTTAATTAATTCGCTATATGATTTTGAGTCCTCAATTATCATGGGGAATAAACGACCATCCCAAGACTTTAGGATTGATTTGAATCGGATGTGACACAGCAGCGACGCACTGTCATGAATGTGGATATGAGTTGGACGATGACATACAAGCATAGTTTCAAGATATTCGGCTGCAGGAACGGTGTCAAGTGTGTGTAAACATTGATGTGGGTGTCGGTACGGGTACGATCACGGTCGGAGACGTATGATGTCGAAGCTCTCTCAATTTTACTTTTCAGTTGTTAGCTCTTAGACGTGAGATCCCCTCGATAAGGATTCAACATCTGAAGTCTCTCCTCGTATCCCATAGGACAGGCGAGTTACTCACTAACGTACAGGTACAACACCGAAAGAGTGAATATGACTTCAGCAAGCTTTGAGACGGTCACAAGAATACTGAATGTACCATTGAAAATAAAGAATGCCACAATCGTCGCAACAGCGTAAACAGCAGCAACAAGATGTAGTTCACGCCGCCAATACTGTGATAGATAGATCCCAATCCCACCTAAAAATCCGATTCCATTCAACGTAAACAGCACTGGTAGTGTCTGAGTGAATAACGCTCCAAGTGACGGAATGCCTCCCTGAAAGAGAAATTTAATGCCCAACACGAGATGAAGAATCCCGGTTATTAATGCAGCGACAACTGCCACATATCCGATATTATTTGATGGAGGGCTGAATACTGATGAGTCATTCCGCTTTGCGGTTGACATATCTATATATTGGCGGCAACTTCAATAAATATACCGTGACCCCCTTAGTGCATTCAAACGCGTCAAGGGAAATATCGTGATGAGTAGCTGAAGATCTCCCGTTTATGCGCTGAATATGTCTGCGATTGACTGGAGGAACTGAATAATACTCTCAATAATACCAACAAGGTCACTTCCGCCACCTCCACCAGACTGTGCTGCTACCACACCGGTCGCTATTGTCAAAAGTAATGCAGTGATGAGCATCAATCGAAATCGAAGTCGAGTGTTCATATTAACATAGTGTAAGTATACCAATTTGACTCTTGTGACTTTCCCCTCTCTATAATTTTCAGCAATCACGTTCTTGAGTCCTTTAAGAAGAATATGTCTCAGTCTACTGATAAATAATACTGACAAAGTGACCACTACGTGTTACAGTAGTATCAAAAAAGAAAAATATTCGAAAGGATCGGACGCCTCGTTAGCGTGTCCGATTAGTTATTCCGACGAACTGCCAGAAGCGCTGCAGCGATAAGTGCTATCAGCGCAACAACAATACCAAATCCAGGCGTGCCGGTTCCGGTTTCTGGAGTTGATGTTGCCGTCGGCGTTGCCGTTGCTGTCGGTGTTGGCTCTTCAGTTGCCGTTGGTTCTGGTGTTGCTGTCGGTGTTGGCTCTTCAGTTGCCGTTGGCTCAGGTGTTGGCGTCTCTTCCGTCACCTGTTCAACAACCTGAACTGACGCACGATCTGAGTTGTCGCCATCATCAGCTTCGACAGTATAGTTACCTGTCTCAACTGCGTTCAGTTCAATCGTTGCGTTCCAGTTACCGTTCGTTCCCCACTGCTCGGTATCTGAAATCGTTACTGAGTCGCCTTCCTCATCGAGCAATTCAACAGTGATGACATTCTCGTCAGGACGTTGATTTGTCTGACCCTGAATCTCGATGGTTCCGTTATTTGCGACTGGACTGTTGATTGTATCAATCGTCGTCAGTCCATCAGCAAATCGGAATGTTTCAGTCGTGATTAGATCATCACTTGCTGTGTCATCAACAGAGTTAGCGATGATGAGTTCACGGACTTGATCGCCTGTGTTTGCATTGCCACTGAAGTCAGTCCCATCAGGACCTGTGGCTCCAGTTGCGATGATGTCCGCAAAGTTGCTCTCACTGTCTGCGAACCCATCTCCGAAGTTACCGTCACGTCCTGCGGAGATAATGTGTGCGGAAACTGTTCCCTCACTTAGCGTACCTGCCACATTGCGGAAGGCAAGCGTGAAGTCTTCCTCACTGAATGTATCGTCATCATCAACACTAATGGTCTGAGCAATTGCTTGCCCACGCGGACCGACGAAAGCAACAACTACATCGCTCTTTCCGGGAGCAGAACCACTGAATGTAATCTGTGCATCGTCGGATGCGATCTGTCCATTATAGGTGACGAAGCTCGATTCGAGTGCAGTATCAAGTACGCGAAGTGACTGTTGTGAGCTTAGTCCACGGTTGAATTCAGATGTCGTCAAGACGTTATCAGGGACATCGTCACCATCGGTATCTGCATCTTGTGCACTGATGACACCAATTCGATATGTACCAGGAAGTGAGAGAATATTGTTACCGAGGTTGTCGCCGCTCAGAACAATATCTGTCTCTTCGAAGCTGTCGTCGCCCTCAGTCTGGACAACGTTGTCACCATCAATTGTGACTAGCTCGTAATCTTGGTTATCTCGTGCGTAGATTGCAACCTCATCAATTCCTTCGTTAGCGGTTCCATTCAGATCAACCTCAGAACCGGTAACGTAGGAGTTGGATGGGCTTGAAATGGAAATGCTGCCTTCAATGACGTCGATGTCTTCCTCATCATCGGTCTCGAAGCCATCATCTATCGTCAAGACAACATTAGCAGGATGCGACTCAATCGGAGTGACGCCGTCTGATGGGTACAGTTCAACTGTTGCTGAACTGTCATCAAGGAACTGTGTCTCAACAGAGCCGATTCCGTTCCCACCATCGATTTCAACGATAGCGTATGCGTACTCGACGTTATCGATATCGTTTGCGCCAGGTCCATTGCTGTCAGCGACACCAGTTTCGACTGTGTCGCCAACGTTGCGGAAGACGTCCTCCGCCTGATCGAGTGAGATTCCGTCTCGGAATTCACTTTCGTCAAGCACGACTGGGTGGAATTCTCCCTCTGGACTGTTCTCAATAGTAAATGTCGTATCTGAACCCTGCACAGCCTCGTCCTCACTCAGACTAAGTGATGCCGTTTGATCGGCACTAATTGTCGTTGTGACAGACTGCGTTGCATCGCCAGAGTCAAGATCTTCAACTCCTGCGACGCTGAATGTATATTCTCCTTCGTCCAGGTTACTTGGATTCAGCTCGAATCGAACTATTCCGTCGTCTGTCGATCCGTCTGCTGGTGGACTGTCAGCATTCTTATTATCGGCTTCGCCAGCGTCAAGTGCTTCGCCAGTCACATCGACTCCGTTCTCATCCTCAACGGTAAGTTCGATGTTTTCAGCTTCCTCATAGTTGTATTCAACGAGGACACTTGC
>ERZ1034503.106-NODE-106-length-9358-cov-4.614425_pt1 | contig 9358 bp, 7 predicted proteins | sample MGYA00520643_ERZ1034503 | MGnify/ENA primary metagenome ERZ1034503 (study PRJEB33760, sample SAMEA4777693) | hypersaline lake metagenome | biome: hypersaline environment; feature: brines | place: Spain | collected 2014-08 | depth 0 m ... | reverse complement strand
CCACACCAACATGGCCGTGCAGAACGCCGACCTCATCATGGCCGTCGGCGCCCGATTCGACGACCGCGTCACCGGCGACGTGGAAGAATGGGCCCCCAACGCGAAGATCATCCACGTCGACATCGCCCCGTCATGCATCTCGAAGAACGTGTACGCCGACTGCGCGCTCATCGGCGACGCGCAGACGGTCCTGCAGCAGCTCCGGCCCAAGGTGGAGCCGAAAGACACGTCGGACTGGCTCGCGCAGATCGACGAATGGCGGGGGGAGTGCCCGCCCTACGAGTACGAGTCCCCCGAGGAGGACGGGATCGCGCCGGAGTCCGTCGTGGAGGCCCTGTACGAGAAGACGCAGGGCGACGCGGTGATGGTGACGGACGTGGGACAGCATCAGATGTGGGTCTGCCAGTACTACAAGTTCGGCCGGACCCGCTCCCACATCAGCTCCGGCGGCCTCGGCACCATGGGCTTCGGCCTGCCCGCCGCGATGGGCGCGGCCTTCGGCATGCGCGAGGGGCGCAACCTGGACGTCGTCTGCGTGAGCGGCGACGGCGGCTTCGTGATGAACGCGCAGGAGCTGAGCGTGGCGGCCCGGCACGGCCTGCCCCTCAAGATCGCCGTGATCAACAACAACTACCTCGGCATGGTGCGGCAGTGGCAGTCCCTTTTCCACGAGGACCGCTTCAGCCACACGGACCTCAAACCCACGAACCCCGACTTCGTGAGGCTCGCGGAGGCGCACCACTGCGTCGGCCTGCGCGCACGTTCGCCCGACGAGGTGAGCGACGTGATCGACGAGGCCTGGACGGTCGACGATCGGCCCGTCGTGATGGAATTCCAGGTGCCAAAAGAGGAGATGGTCTTCCCCATGGTGCCCGCCGGCGCCGCCAGCGACGACATGCTCACGGAGATGTTCGACAAGGAGAAGATCGCGGATAAGTGACCCGTGACGAGTGATGCGTGAAGAGTGAAGACGTGAGGCTGATCTCCATCACGTATAACGGGTTACTCATCACGCTCTAAGCCTCTCCGGCCTGATTCGACTTCCTCACCAACGTTCATCGGCCTATGTCCGACGAAAAGACTCTCACCCGCCAACAAATCCGCCGGAAGCGCAAGTTCGGCGAGCCGATTTTGCCGGAAGAGGAAGACGAGACCGACCAGGAGCACCGGCACATCCTCGCCGTCACGCTCGAAAACACGATCGGCGCGCTCAATCGCGTCACGAATCTCTTCTCGGCCCGCGGCTTCAACCTGGAGAGCGTCGCCGTGGGCGAAACCAACGAGCCCGCCGTCGCCCGCCTCACGCTCGTCACGGTGGGCAACGACCGCATCGTGGCCCAGATTACGCGCCAGCTCGACAACCTCGTCAACACCTACGACGTCACCGACCTGACCGACGCGGAGCACGTGGAGCGCGAGCTCTGCCTGCTCAAGGTGCGGTACACCGACGAGACGCGCCCGGAAATCCTGGACATCAAAGACATCTTCCGCGGGCGCGTCGTCAACGTGACGCCGGAGACGATGGTGCTGGAGGTCACCGGCCCGACGAAGAAAGTCACGGCCTTCATCGGCATGATGGAGGAGCACGGGATTGAAGAGGTCGCCCGCAGCGGGCAGGTCGCGATGCACCGCGCCCTGGAGTACGAGGCGCCCAATCCCCTCGCCTCCACCGACGCTGATCCCTCCGCCAACGGCTCGACCGCGGACGACGAATAACCTGCTACCGTTTGACTCTGGCCCCTCCACTCTCAACCCCCAACCCTCAACCCAAAAATGGACGTACACTACGACGCGGATCCGGCCCTCATCCACGACAAGCAGGTCGCCGTCATCGGCTACGGCAGCCAGGGCCACGCCCACGCCCTGAACCTACACGACAGCGGGGTGGACGTGGCCGTCGGCCTGCGCCCCGGCTCCTCCTCTCGTCCGAAGGCCAAGCGGCAGGGCCTCCCGGTGATGGACGTCGGCGAGGCGGCCGCGTGGGGCGACGTGGTGATGCTTCTCATCCCCGATCAGCACCAGAAGGACGTCTACTAGGCGAAGATTGCGGAGCACATGACGCCCGGCCCGGCCCGCGGCTTCGGCCACGGCTTCAACCTCCACTACGACCGCATCGGGCCGCCCGAGGCGGTCGACGTCTTCATGGGGGCGCCCAAGTCGCCCGGCCACCTTGTCCGCCGTACCTACACGGACGGCAGCGGCGTGCCGTGCCTCGCGGCGGTCGACCAGGATGCCTCCGGCGGCGCAATGGCCCTCGCCCTCAGCTACGCCGACGCGATTGGCGGCACCCACGCGGGCGTCATCGAGACAACCTTCAAGGACGAGACCGAGACCGACCTGTTCGGCGAGCAGGCCGTGCTCTGCGGCGGCTCGCAGGCCCTCATCCAGGCGGGCTTCGAGACGCTCGTCGACGCGGGCTACCCCGAAGAGCTGGCCTACTTTGAGTGCCTCCACGAGCTGAAGCTGATCGTGGACCTCTACTACGAGGGCGGCCTCGAGTACATGAACCACTCGGTAAGCGATACCGCCGAGTACGGGGGCCACACGCGCGGCCCTCGCGTGATCGACGACGCCGTGCGCGAGGAAATGCAGAAGATTCTCGAGGAGGTGCAGTCCGGCGACTTTGCCGACGAGTGGATCGAGGAATACGAACAGGGCACCCCGCGGCTCCAGGACGAACGCGCGGCCCTGACGGAGCACCCGATCGAGCAGGTTGGCCGGACACTGCGCGGCATGATGCCCTGGCTGGACGGCGACGCGGCGTCGGCCGACGAGAGCGCCCCCGACGCGGCCGAGCAGGCCCCGGCCCCGTCGAACTGACCGCACGAAACGGCGCCAGAGTTCTACCACCGCACGTTCTCAACGCAACGCAAACTCGGACGCTCACCGGTTGGCATGGATAACACACGATCGTACGACATTGCCTGGCTTCCCGGCGACGGCATCGGCCCGGAGGTGACGCGGGAGGCGCTCCGCGTGCTAGAGGCGGTGGGCTCGGCCCACGGATTTTCCGTGACCGCCACCGAGCACCGGATCGGGGGCGCGGCACTCGACGAGACGGGAGGGCCGCTCCCCGGGTCCACCCGCGAGGCCTGCCTGGAGAGTGACGCCGTCCTGCTCGGCGCGGTCGGGGGCCCGCAGTGGAACGACAACACGGGGGAACAGCGTCCCGAGCGCGGGCTCCTCGCCCTCCGGAAAGCGCTCGGCGTCTACGCCAATCTGCGCCCGGTCCGCGTGCCGGAGGCCCTGGCCGGCGCCTCGCCCCTCCGCCCCGACCGCGTGGGCGGTACGGACATTTTGTTCGTCCGCGAACTGACCGGCGGCATCTACTTCGGCACGCCCGAGGGCCGCACCGGCCACGGCGCCCGGAGCACGATGGCGTACTCGGAGGACGAGATCGAGCGCATCGCCCACGTGGCCTTCCAGCGTGCCCGGCGGCGCGGCGGCCACGTGACGTCCGTCGACAAGGCGAACGTGCTGGAGGTGTCGGAGCTGTGGCGCGAGGTCGTGACCGAGGTCCACGACGACTGCCCCGACGTGACGCTTCGTCACCTGTACGTCGACAACGCCGCGATGCAGGTGGTCCGCGACCCGCGGCAGTTCGACGTGGTGCTCACCGGCAACCTCTTCGGCGACATTCTCTCGGACCTCGCGGCGGCCCTCCCCGGCTCGCTGGGGCTTCTGCCCTCCGCCAGCGTCGGGGGCACGGTGGGCCTCTTCGAACCGGTGCACGGCAGCGCGCCCGACATTGCCGGGCAGGACGTTGCGAACCCCACCGCGGCCATTCTGAGCGCCGCCCTTCTGCTCGACGAAGTCGGCGAAACAGCGGCCGCCGACGCGGTCCGGCACGGCGTCGACGCGGCCCTGGACGCCGGCTTCCGCACCGCTGACCTCGCGGCGGACAACGAGGAGGACGCATCGACCTCTGCGTTTGGCCGCGAGGTCGCCACCCGCGCCGCCGACTCCGTTCCCCAAAACGCCCCAACACCGTGACCTTCGCGTTGCCACTTGCTGATCCGCCGCCGGCTCCGAATACCCTTAGGATTCGCGGGCGGATCACCCTGCGCCTTATCGAGCGTCCGGACGCGACGACCGATGCGGCGTCCGGGCGCCCTTCTGACTCCCAAACTGCCTTCCGACGCCCCACATTCAACACACGACCCAACCGATGAGCGACTCCATCACGATTTTCGACACCACCCTGCGCGACGGCGAGCAGGCGCCCGGCGCGTCTATGACTGTCCCCGAAAAGGTCCACATTGCCCATAAGCTCGCGGACTTGAATGTGGACGTGATTGAGGCCGGCTTTCCCATCTCGTCGCCCGCCCAGACCGAGGCGGTGACCCGCATCGCGACGGAGGTGGACGGCCCCGTGACCTGTGCCCTCGCCCGCACCAAGGAGGACGACATCGACGCCGCCGGCGAGGCCCTGGCGGACGGGACCGACACGCGCCTCCACACCTTCATCGCCACGAGCGACGTCCACATCGAGGCGAAGTTCGACAAGCTCGGCAACACGATGGCCGAGAAGCGGGAGGCGATCATCCAGCGCGCGGTCCGTGCCATCGAGCAGGCCCTCACCTACACGGACAACGTGGAGTTCAGCGCCGAGGACGCCGGGCGCACCGATCCGGAATTTCTCTGCGAGGTCGTCCAGGCGGCGGCCGAGGCCGGGGCGACGACCATCAACATTCCCGATACGACCGGCTACTGTGCTCCGTCGGAGTACACGGACCTTCTGGAGACGGTGGTCGACTGTCTTCCCGATCCCGACGCGGTCACCCTTTCCACCCACTGCCACGACGACCTCGGCCTCGCGACGGCGAATACGCTGGCGGGCATCCGGGCGGGCGCCCGGCAGGTGGAGTGCACGATCAACGGCATCGGCGAGCGCGCCGGCAACGCCGCGCTGGAGGAGATCGTCATGGCACTGACCGTGCGGGCGGACGCGTTCGACGTGACCGCGGACGTCCACACCGAGCACCTGACGCCGACCAGCCAGACGGTCTCGGCGGCCACGGGCTTCCCGGTGCAGCCCAACAAGGCGATCGTGGGCAGCAACGCGTTCAGCCACGAGGCCGGCATTCATCAGCACGGTGTGCTTGAGGAGCGAACGACCTACGAAATCATGTCCGCCGCGGACGTGGGCCAGGACGCCGAGCAGATCCGTCTGGGCCGCCACTCCGGGCGCCACGGCCTCTTCAACCGCCTGGAGGCCATGGGGTACGCGGTCCCCGAGGGCCACCGCGACGCACTCTACGATCGGTTCCTCGACCTGGCCGACCGCAAGAAGGAGGTGTTCGAGGAAGACCTCGAGCAGATGATGAACGACTTCGGCGGCGACGCGGTCGCGGCGGCGACGGGCCTTCCCGACAACGGCGCCGCCCTCAACGGCGGCACGCCCGCCTACCGGCTCGACCAGTTCTCTGTGCACCTCAGTTCGGACGACGAGGCGAAGGTCTCGGTGCGCCTCCAGCGCGACGACGGCTCGGCCCGCGAGGAGCAGGCCACGGGCGAGGGCCCCGTGGACGCCCTCTACCGCGCCCTCGATCACGCCGTGGACGCCCCCCATACGCTGGTCGACTACTCGATCCGCTCCATCAGCGAGGGGGCCGACGCGCAGGGCGAGGTGGAGGTCACCATCCGCTACGGCGAGAATCAGTTCGCCGGCACGGCCCGCAATACGGACGTCATTCGGGCCTCCGCCGAGGCGTACGTCGACGCCCTGAACCGCCTCGTCGCCGCCCAGGAGCACGCCGAGTCCGTCGAGTTCGTGCAAAACGGCATCATGCACACGTACGGGGAGTAAGTATTGCGTAGTGCGTATTGCGTATTGGACTCTCCGTTCGTGCTAGTCCCTACGAAATACGCACTACGAAATACGCACTACCGGTCCTGAGCACGCCGTCTCTCGAGACTTTCCTCCTTGAAATACGCCGACTTCGTCAATGTCCACCGGCACCCTCTACGACAAGGTCTGGACCCGCCATGCCGTCCGCGAGCTGCCCACCGGCGAGACCCAGCTGTTCGTGGGCCTGCACCTGATCCACGAGGTGACGAGCCCGCAGGCGTTCGGCATGCTCGAGGAGCGCGACCTGTCGGTGGCATTCCCCGACCGCACCTTCGCCACCACCGACCACATCATCCCCACCGCCGACCTGGAGCGCCCCTTCGGCGACGACCAGGCCGAGACGATGCTGCAGGTGCTGGAGAGAAACACCGAGGCGTACGACATCACGTTCTTCGACCCCAGCTCCGGCGCGCAGGGCATTGTGCACGTCGTGGGGCCGGAGCAGGGGCTCACCCAGCCCGGAATGACCATCGTCTGCGGCGACTCGCACACGAGCACGCACGGGGCCTTCGGCACCCTCGGGTTTGGCATCGGCACGAGCCAGATCCGCGACGTGCTGGCGACCCAGTGCATCGCGATGGAGAAGCAGGACGTGCGGCGGATTCAGGTGGACGGCGCGCTCGGCGAGGGGGTCTACGCGAAGGACATTATTCTCAAAATTATTGGCGAGCTGGGCGTGGAGGGCGGCATCGGGTACGTCTACGAGTACGGCGGCCCCGCCATCAAAGGGCTCAGCATGGAGGGCCGGATGTCCATCTGCAACATGAGCGTGGAGGGCGGGGCCCGGGCCGGCTACGTCAACCCCGACCTCACGACCTTCGAGTACATGAAGGGCCGGCCGCACGCCCCGAGCGGGGCGGCCTGGGAGCGGGCCGTCGACTGCTGGCAGCAGATTCAGTCCGACCCGGACGCCACCTACGACGACACCGTGACGTTCGACGGCTCGGCCATCGAGCCGATGGTGACGTGGGGCATCACGCCGGGCCAGGCCCTCGGCATCTCGGAGCCGATTCCGGACCCGGCCCGGATGGACTCCGGCGACCGGGCCACGGCCGAAAAGGCCCTCGACCACATGGACCTGCGGCCCGGCCGGACGATGGAGGGAGTCAACGTGGACGTCGCGTTCCTCGGCTCCTGCACCAACGCCCGCATCACCGACCTCCGCGAGGCCGCCTCGCTCCTGGAGCGACTGGGCCGCCCCGTGGCCGACGACGTGCGGGCGATGGTCGTCCCCGGCTCGCAGGGCGTGAAGCAGCAGGCGGAGGACGAGGGCCTGGCCGACACCTTTCGGAAGGCCGGCTTCGACTGGCGCGGCGCCGGGTGCTCGATGTGCCTCGGCATGAACCAGGACCAGCTGGAGGGCCGCGAGCTGTGCGCCTCCTCCTCCAACCGCAACTTCATCGGCCGCCAGGGGAGCAAGGACGGGCGGACGGTGCTGATGAGCCCGGCGATGGTGGTGGCGGCGGCGGTGGAGGGGGCGGTGACCGATGTACGGAAGTTGCTGTAGTATTTCGTGTTGCGTATTGCGTATCGGTTTCCGCGACTGAGCTAAACCTCACGAAATACGCAATATGAAATACGCGATACGTAATGCTCTCACGACGCGAGCGGGACGTTCTCGAGAAGATCCTCCACCTGTTCGTCGGAGGCATCATACGGCAATTCCGGCTCCCGAATCTCTCCGCCGCGTTGCTGAGGGATAATTGTGAGCAAGAGACGAATGATCTCAGTCATAAAGCTGAGCCGATGTTGCGCAACGTCTTCCCCAAGCACGAAGCATCCCTTGAAATACCAGTCGCGGCTTTCGCGCGCCGATCCGAGCGCATATTCGTAGAATCGAGCTCGATCCTGCCCTGTCTCCCGTGAATACCCTTCCGCTACATTCGACCCAATGGATCCGACCGCCCGGTACAATTGATCTGCCAGCGACTGCGTGCGCTCTTCGTCCCGGAGCGTCCCCGCATCCCGCCAACTGACGTCCGACGCGAACAGGCTCAACCGATACACCCGCATGCCCCAGAGCGGATCGTCCCGAATCTCACTTGGCACTCCCTCCCTCCATGATTCAAACGTCATGGGCCTGACCTGACCATTTACGAAATACGCAATACGAAATACGTCCCGACAATATGCCCACCGCAACGGACAACACCGTAACCACCGTCACCGGCCCCGCCGTCCCCGTCCGCGGCAACGACATCGACACCGACCAGATCGTCCCCGCCCGCTTCCTCAAGGAGGTCACGTTCGACAACATGGGCGAGTACGCCTTCTACGACGTGCGACGGGACGACGACGGCAGCCTGAACGACCATCCCTTCAACCGCTACCCGAACGCCACCATCCTGGTGGTGAACGAGAACTTTGGCTGCGGCTCCTCGCGGGAGCACGCCCCCCAGGCCCTCATGCGCTGGGGCATCGACGGCCTCATCGGGGAATCCTTCGCCGAGATCTTTGCCGGCAACTGCCAGGCCCTCGGCCTGCCCACCGCCACCGCGGACCACGAGACTGTGGAGTGGATCATGGCGCAGGTGACGGCCGACCCGGCGCTCGAACTCACCATCGACGTGGAGGCGGAAACGGTCACCGTCGGCGACGAGCCCGTCGACGTGACCATCAGCGATGCGCAGCGCGAGGCGCTCCTGCAGGGCGTCTGGGACACCACCGCCCTCATGAAGAGCTACATGGACGAGGTGGAGCAGACCGCGGATCGGCTGCCCTACCTGAACGAGTTTGCCAATTGCTGACGGCATCGAGCACGATCCGAAGTGCGTACTGCGTGGTGCGTATTGCGTATCTTTCCCGTCGCTGCCTTCCAGGCTCCACGAAATACGCACCACGAAATACGCAATAGCCCCCCTTCTTTCCCACCTACACCGCCGACAAATGCCTCCCGCTTCTGAGAACGGCCATTCTGACAAGATCCAAAGCCAAGACGTCACCGAGGGCCTTGACCAGGCGCCGGCCCGCGCGATGTTTCGGGCGATGGGCTACGACGACGCCGACCTCGACCAGCCCCTCATCGGCATCGCCAACCCGGCGGCGGACGTGACGCCCTGCAATGTGCACCTCGACGGCCTTGCCGACGCCGCACGCGAAGGCGTCACTGAGGCCGGCGGGACGCCCATCGAGTTTGGCACCATCACGGTTAGCGACGGGATCTCGATGGGCACGGAGGGCATGAAGGGGTCGCTCATCTCCCGCGAGGTGATCGCCGACTCGGTGGAGCTGGTGGCCTTCGCCGAGCGGCTCGACGGCCTCGTCATCATGGGCGGCTGCGACAAGAACATGCCGGGGATGATGATGGCGGCGATCCGGGCCGACCTCCCGAGCGTCTTCCTCTACGGCGGGTCCATCATGCCGGGGCACCACCGGGCGCCGGAGATAACGATCCAGAAAGTGTTCGAGGCGTGCCGGGCGGGCCGCCCCCGGCCGGTGAGCGAAGAGGGGGCCGACGAGAGAGAGCGCCACCCCCCTCCCGGGGCCGGGGGCCGCGCGGGCCCGTTT
>ERZ1034503.104-NODE-104-length-9394-cov-3.709284_pt1 | contig 9394 bp, 8 predicted proteins | sample MGYA00520643_ERZ1034503 | MGnify/ENA primary metagenome ERZ1034503 (study PRJEB33760, sample SAMEA4777693) | hypersaline lake metagenome | biome: hypersaline environment; feature: brines | place: Spain | collected 2014-08 | depth 0 m ... | reverse complement strand
AACCCATGCATTGCCGCCGGGTTCAAAGGCTGTCGATGGCGGCCCGGCCTCGGATCCCGTCACGCCCAACAGGCCGGCCGCGAGAACGGGGAGGAAGAGGCGACGGAGGAGCGTCATGATGCAGGGCCTCACAGTGAGTGGTCACCGGCGACACGTCATATACCCAACCGTCGGGACGGTGTTGCTCGTCCTCGGGGGACTGCTGTGCGCCGGTGGGCAGCAGGCGGTGCGCGCCCAGGCATCGGCGTCCAGCCCCGACCCGCGAGCGGGGCAGTGGCGGCTAGTGCTAGACGGAGAGCGGGTGGCGTGGCCGGATACGGTTGCGACTGCGTCGCCCAGCCGGGTGCGGGCGACCGGCCGGCGCGTCCTGCGCCACCTTCGTCGGAAGGGCCACTACTACGCCACGATCGACTCGGTGTCCGTCGACACGAGCAGCGCCGGGCCCGACGTTCGATTCTATGCCCGCCGCGGGCCGCAGGTGCGGGTGGGGACGCTTCGTCTCAGAGGGGACAGCGCCGTGCCGGCGACCGAACTGCGCGCGCCCATGGAGACCGAGGAGGGCGCTCCGCTCCGCCCCGACCGGCTGGAGGCGGACGTGCAACGGCTTCTGGATCGGTACGAGGAGGCCGGTCACCCGCTCGCGCAGATACGCGTGGCGGAGACGATGGCCCCCGCGGCCGAGAGGGCCGCCCTCCGGGTTACGCTCCAGATCGACGAGGGGCCCGCGCTGTGGCTCCGGCGTGTTGAGGCCCCGGACGACGCCCGTGCCACCCCGGAGCTCCTGGCGTACCTGGCGGGGCTGGAGGAGAACAAATCCCTGCGCGGCTACGACCCGGACGCCATCCAGCGTCGCCTCCAAGCGCACGACCTCTTTGAGACGGTCGGGCCTCCCCAGCTGCGGGTTTCGGACGACGGCGGGGCTGTTCTTCAGATTCCAATCGAGGAGGCCCCGCCGGGGGCGTTCGATGCCGTGCTCGGCTACCTCCCCCCATCCGCGACCCGCAACTCCGGGCAGCTCGTCGGCAGTGGGCACCTGGTGCTACAGCATCTGTTTGGCGGGGGGCGACGGGCCGAATTTGCCCTCGACCGGCGGCCCGGACGAACGAGCATTGTCGACGTCTCCGTCGCGGATGCGTACGTGGTGGGGCGGCCGGGCCGGTGGGCCGGCCGGTTGCGGGGCGAGCAGCGGGACTCGACGGACGGGGAGCGGGTCTACGAACTGGGGGGCGGGTACCGGCTGGGCAACGGACTGGAACTGACGGCCACCCTCGGCCGCGAAGCGGTGCGGCCCGGCCCAGCGGGCACGCCGGTGCGCGGCACCCGCCAGCACATTCCTCGGGCCACGACCCTGTTCTATGGCGTGGGCGTGCGCTACCGGCAGCTCGACCGCTCTCTGAATCCGCGGCGTGGCGTCTCGCTCAACGTCCAACTCTCGCAGGGCCGCAAGGAGCGCCGGCTCCGCCGCGTTGCGGCCTCCGGCGACACGACGCGGATCTCCGACTCGTTCCGCCAAGAGCGCCTCCGGGGGCGCGTGCGAACGTACCTCCCGCTCTTCGACCGGCAGGTCTTGGTTGCGGGGGGCGACGGCTCCGTACTTCTCAGCCGGGACTACGACCGGAGTGACCTGTTCCGGCTCGGCGGGGCCACGTCGCTTCGGGGCTACGACGAAGACCGGTTCGCGGGGAATGTCGTGGCGCGCGGCCTCGTCGAGTACCGCCTGCAGTTGGACCGGGCCTCGTACGCCCACGCCTTCTTCGATCTCGGGTACGTCGCGCGTCCCGGGCTGGGCGCCACGACGGCCACGCAGGGCTGGCACCCCGGCTACGGCCTGGGGATGCGCCTGCAGACGGCCCTCGGGCGCATCTCGGCCAGCTATGCCCTCAACCCACAGGTGCAGAGTCCGGCCAACGGACGCGTGCACCTGGGACTCTCCGTCGGGCTCTGAGCGTCGCCAGTCTGAGCAACGGACCTTTTCCTGGCGTGCCGCATTCGTTGGGGCATTACAAAGACATTCCCACAGCCGTCGCGCGCAATGACCACGAACTTTTACGCCCCGCCCTCCGCCATTCGGGCCGGCCGCGTTGTGCTTCCGGAAGAGGAAGCGCGGCACCTGCGAACCGTGCTGCGGGGGGAGGCGGGCGACGACATGACCGTGGTCGACGGGGACGGCGGCTGGTACCGCGCACGGATCGATCACGTGGGGCCGGACCAAGTGGTGGGGACGATCACGGAAGAACGGGACAACGTGGGCGAGCCCGACATGGACGTGACGGTGGCCCTGGGCATCCTGAAAAAGCGGTCGCGCTTCGAAACGTTCGTGGAGAAGGCGGTGGAGCTGGGCGCGCGGCGCGTCGTGCCACTGCGGACACGGCGGACGGAACGGGACGCCATTCGGGAGGAGCGGCTCCGGAACGTCATGGTGGCTGCGATGAAGCAGTGTCGCCGCAGCTGCCTTCCGGCCCTTGCGGCCCCACAGTCGATCGAGCCCCTCCTTGCCGGAGACGTGGGGGAGACGCGGCTCGTGTGTCACGCGGGAGAAGAGTCTGTGCCGATTCAACAGGCGGCGGCCGACACGCGACAGCGTGCGTCGGCCCTCGTGCTCGTGGGGCCAGAAGGGGGATTCGCACCACCAGAGGTCGAGGCGGCCGTTGAGGCCGAGGCCACGCCGGTGTCGCTCGGTGCACGCCGGCTCCGGGCCGAGACGGCAGGCATTGCGGCGCTACATGCCGTCATCACGGCCCAGGGGAATTGAGTCGGCCTGTCGGTGGGGATTCTAGACGGGGCTCGGACGGATGTCCCTTCACCCCTGTTCGACGCGGAATGGATCCGTGAAGACCGACCGGGGGGCACTGTCCAGCTCGACACGTGCTTCAAATCGGTACACGCCTTCCTCGGCGGTGCTGTCGATGCGAACTTGGATGGCCGCCGTCCCGCCTGACTTCAATACGGCTAGGTACTGGGCGCAGGCTTCAAAACGTCGGACGTTGGCGTCGACCCAGCCATCGCTTGTCTTCCGTTCCGCCCGCGAACAGGCGAGGTTGTACCCGACAGGAGAGGACCGGTTGTTTGTAAGCCGGAGGGCAGTGGAGTCGCCCGGGGCCAATCTGGGATGCTCAATTCCGTATTCGAGGCCCCGTGGCGGACTGCTCAGAAGCCCGCCCGACGCGTCGCATCCCCCGAAGAAGAGCAGGCCCGAGACGAACGTGGCAGCGAGCGCGAGGTCCGAAAGCACGCGGGAGCGCAGTAAACGGGAGACAGGCATAAAGAACGCAGCTCATTGAATGGAGAGACGAGAAATGGCCGCGGCGGACGCCTGACGAAAACCCTCAATGCGTTCCCCGTGCCTTCTACACGCAGGAAAACGGCAAGGACCCAGTCCGATCGGGCCACTTACCATTGAAGACCGGTCCCGCACTCCTGAAGACCACGTTGTATGAAAACCACGACGGGGAGGAGCATGGCGTCCGTCGCCTCGTACCTGGTCCCAACTGAGCCGCTGCCATGGGCACCGGGACGTCGTCCAACGCGGCGATGCGCCCGCCCCGTACCGTGCCTTCTTCTGCCGCACGTCCGATGAGTGATCTCACCGAAGCTCAACTCTCTTCCGAGCAACTCGTCGATGGGGTCCTGCTAAAGGCGTTTCGCGACGAGGTGCGCCTGCCCAACGGCCAGACGTCGGTCCGCGAGTGGATCGATCACCCGGGTGCGTCGGCCATCGTCCCGGTGTTCGAGGATGGACGGACGCTGCTGGTGCGCCAGTTTCGCTATCCGCCTCGGCGTGCCTTCTTGGAGGTGCCGGCCGGCAAGATTGACGAGCCGGGGGAGGCCCCCGCGGACGTGGCGGCGCGAGAACTGGAGGAGGAGACGGGGTGGCGGGCCGGGCGGTTCGAGCACGTGGGAACGGCCTACCCGTGCATCGGCTACAGCAACGAGCAGATCCACGTGTTCACCGCGCACGACCTGGACCGTGGGACGCAGGCCCTCGCGGACGGGGAGTTTGTGGAGGTCGTCGAGGTGGACTTCGAGACGGCACTTGCGCGGGCCCGCCACGGAGACCTCCGGGACATGAAGACGGTTACTGCGCTCGTCTACGCCGCGGCGCACCTGAACGAATCATCCGCGGCCCCGTAGCGTACGCCGTCGTTGAGGTACACAAGCATTTCCGCCATCAACTTCTTTCTGACAAAGCGGACGGGTCAACATGTTTTCATTCATGGTCGTCCTCATCGCCCTCATTGCGGCCGTCCTCATCCTGGTGATCCTCATGCAGAGCGGCCAGGGGCAGGGCCTCTCGGGCATCGCCTCCGGCGGGGCCACCCGCCAGGTGCTCGGCACCCGACAGGCCCCCGACATGCTCGAGAAGGCGACATGGACCCTCGCGGCGGTCTTTATTTCCCTGTGCGTCATCACCAACTTCTTTATCGACACCGGCGAGCAGGAGAGTGTCATCCAGCAGCGAGCCCAGGACACCCCGTCTCAGCAGGGACAGACGCCCCCGAGCCAGGGAGGCGGCGCCGCACCGCTTCCTGGTCAGGGCGGCGGTCCGGGCGGCGGAAGCGGCCAGAGTGGGGGCGGTGGGAACTAGCCCTCGGGCATTCGGCGGCGGCCGGTAGAGCCGGACAACGTGGACGGCGAGGTGCCTTTTGGGCATCTCGCCATTTCTCTTCGGGACGGGGACACACAAAAAAGCGGCAGCCCCGACTCGGGACTGCCGCTCGTGTTCGGGCGGATCGTGCAAATCTATAAGCCGAATTTGGTCTGCTCGCCCCGGCGCCGCGCCGGACGACGAGGAGGTCATCATCTATCTGGGACGACCGTCGCCGGTCGCCTCGAGCGGCCTACCTGCACCGATGAGGCGGGCAGCCTTCTGCCCCGGTGGTCACCGGGGCCGGTGCCGCTTGGCCTTGCACCCCGTAGGGTTTGCCGGGCCGCTCCGGTCGCCCGGAACGCCGGTGCGCTCTTACCGCACCCTTGCACCCCTTACCCCGACGGCCGCCGGGGCGGGACTGCTCTCTGTTGCACGGGCCGTCGCGCCAGTGGCGACTGGCACGCCTTCCCGTTAGGAAGTACGGGGCCCTGTGGTGTTCGGACTTTCCTCACCGCCGTCCCGACCACATATGGACGGGATGCGACGGAGCGATGACCCGATTCGCACGTCCCTCGTATGTACCGTGCCGGCCGGAAGAAGGTCCTGCGTACCCCCACAACGCGGCCCATGCAAAAAAGCGCAGCGGCCCCGGCGGGCGGCTGCGCTTCTAGAGGTCGAGCGTTTCCTTCATCTCGTCGACCGTCTCGTTGTAGAGGTCCTGGTCGACGATGATGCGTCCGGTGTGCTCGCAGGCGACGACGGTCTTTCGCTTCCGGATCTCGACCTGTCGCTGCGGCGGGACCGCAAAGCCGGCGGCGGCGCCTCGCTTGAGCGGCACGACGGCCCGGCCGTCGCGGAGGCGATCGCGGAGTTTCGAGTAGGCCTTGAGGTAGCGGCTGTCCACCTTCTCGGACGCCTCGTCTCGGAGCTCCTCGAGGGTTTTCTCCTCGTCCTCCGTATCGTCGACCACCTCTTCGAGCTCGTCCTGCTTCTCGTCGAGCACCGTCTCGAGTTCGTCGAGGCGTTCCTGCGTCTCCTCGATGGCCCCCTCGTTCGACTCGATGGTCTCCTCGGCCTCCTCGATGGTCTCTTCGGCCTCGGCGATGCGCTCCTCCTGGCTTTCAATCTCCTTCGTGAGCGCGTCGAACTCGCGGTTGTTGCGGACTTCGAGCTGCTGCTCCTCGTACTTGTCAATGAGGCCCTCGGCCTCCTTGATGTCGAGTTCGGCCTGCCGCTTGGCCACCTTCTGCTCCTGAACCTCCTCCTCGTAGTTGTCGAGGCGCGTTTCGAGGCCCGCCTTCTCGTCCTCCAAGTCGCGAATCTCGGCGGGGAGGTCGCCGCGGAGCTTCTGGATTTGGTCAATCCGGTTGTCAATATGTTGGAGCCGGACCAGGGCACGGAGCTGATCTTCCACATCCGTCTTTTTCTTTCGAGCAGTCGGCATAGACTAGCTGTTTTTGATCATTTGAGCGCGGATGAACACCATCCAACATGTACATTCACACTGGGCGGAGGTTCGTACCTCCATATGGGACTTCTTCCATTTCGTGCAAAAACACCAGGGGAGGTTGCCAAACGGCTACGAAACGGGCGGCGGGAAGGGGTACTGGCGTTCCCGAGCATTTCGTGTTTCGTATTTCGTATTGCAGGGAGATCGGTAGCCTCGGTGGGGGCACAACAATCACGCAATACGCATCACGCAATACGCATCACGCAATACGCATCACGCAATACGCATCACGCACTACGGCCATTTCTGTGACGGCACGTGCCGCCAACGCTGGCGGTGATGCTCAAGAAGACACGGTTCCTGCATCCCCTGCGGGCACGAACGTGCGCATGGGACTGGTGGTGGTGTCGGTCCGGTGCCAGTCGACCTGCGGAAACGCCTCCCGCAGCCGGTCGCGGAGCAGGGCCTCGGTGAGGGCCTCGGTCTCGTAGTGGCCGGGGTCGACGAGGGCCATCTGGGGCGTGCCGTCGTGGCCGAGCGTCTCGAAGAACTCGTGGTACTTGACGTCCGCGGTGACGTAGGCGTCGGCCCCGGCGCCCCGGGCCGTGCCAATGAAGTCGCTCCCGGCGCCGCCGCAGACGGCAACGCGCTCGACGGCCGCGTCGGGGTCGCCCGCGTATCGCAGGCTTCCGGCGTCGAGGCGCGTCGCCACGCGGTCGAGAAATGCCGACAGCGGCATCGGGGCCTCCAGGTGCCCCAGGGCGCCAAGCCCGGCCCGCGAGTTCTTTTGCTTGACCGGGTAGAGGTCGTGGGCCACCTCCTCGTACGGGTGGGCCTCCTGCAGGGCGGCCATCACGGAGCTCAAGTTCCAGCGGGCGACCTCCACCTCCAGCTTGCGCTCGTGTGCGGACTCCACGTCGCCCCCGGCCGTGCCGATGTGCGGATCGGCGCCGGCCCCGGGCTTGAAGAAGCCGGTGCCCTCCGACGCGAACGCGCAGGCCTCGTAGTCGCCGATCCGGCCGGCGCCCGCGTCGGCGAGGGCCCGCCGCACCTCGTCGAACGCGTCCTCCGGCACGAAGACGGCCAGCTTGTAGAGCGTGTCCGCGAAGCCGTCGAGAAAGCCGACGTCGGTGAGGCCCAGGCGCTCGGCCAGCGCAAACGAGACGCCCTCCGGCGCCGCGTCGAGGTTGGTGTGAATGCTGTAGAGTCCAATGCCGGCCTCCGCGAACTGGAGGGCCAGGTTGGACACGTACCCGTCGGCCGTCACGCCGTCGAGCGGCCGGAAGAGGAGGGGATGGTGGGTCACGACGAGCTCGGCGTCGTGTGCCTTCGCCTCCGCCAGCACCGCCGGCGTGGCGTCGAGGGCCAGCACGGCGGACGTGACGGATCGAGACGCATCGCCCACCTGCAGGCCGACATTGTCGTAGGCCTGCGCCGACCCGGGCGGGGCCCACGCTTCGAGGGCGGTCGTGATGTCATCGATGGCGGGTGCGTCGGGCATGGGCGAGGGAAAAAGTGTTTCGGAGTGAAGGGCAGTGCGGTTGCCGCTAGGGCTGGATGGGAGAGGCAGGCTTGCTGTGGGAGGCCGCCTCCGATAGGTCCGATACGGCGACCCCGAACGACGTGCCCACATCCAGCCCCGAAGCAATGAGCGGGTCGTCCAGGGGCACGGTGCGGGTCTTGCCGGCGATCTCGTCGAGCGGGACCTGCGTGAATGCGTCGTTCTGGACGGCAACCATGACGCCCGTTGTTCCCTCCGCGACCAGGGCGGCTGCGCGGGTGCCGAGGGTCGTGGCGAGGGTGCGGTCGTACGCCGTGGGGGACCCGCCCCGCTGCATGTGGCCGAGGACGGTGGTCCGGATGCTGGTGTCGAGGTGCTCCCGCAGTTGGTCGGCGAGGACGCGGCTGATGCCGCCGAGGCGGATGGAGTCGGTGTACTCGTCGCCCCGCTCCTGGACCACGTAGTCGCCCTCCTTGCGCCGGGCCCCCTCCGCCACCGCCACGATCGTGAAGCGCTGCCCACTCCGCTCCCGGTCGCGGCATACGTCGGCAACCGTCTCCACCTCGTACTCAATTTCGGGCAGAAGAATCACGTCGGTGCCACTGGCGACCCCCGCGTGGAGCGCAATCCAGCCCGAGTACCGGCCCATCGTCTCGACGATCATCACCCGGTGGTGGCTCTGTGCCGTCGTATGGATGCGGTCGATTGCGTCGGTCGCGGTGCTGACGGCCGTGTCGAAGCCGACCGTCCGGTCGGTGCCCACCAGGTCGTTGTCGATCGTCTTGGGCACGCCCACGATGTCGACGCCGAGGTCGGTGAGGCGGTGGGCGATGGACATGGTGCCGTCGCCGCCAATCGCCACGAGGGCGTCCAGGTCGAGGGTGCGGTAGGTCTTCATCACCTGGGCCGACACGTCGGCGCCGCCCCGGGGAAGGTAGTTGAAGGGGTCGGCCTTGTTGCTCGCCCCGAGGATGGTGCCGCCCCGGGTGAGGATGCCGCTCACATCGCGGTAGTGGAGCGGCTCGACGTTGCGGTCCACGACGCCGCGAAATCCGTCCAGGAAGCCGAGCACCTCCGCATCGTGCTGGAGGGTGAGGCTCTTGGTTACGGCACGGAGCGCAGCATTGATGCCGGGGCAGTCGCCCCCGCCGGTCAGGACGCCGACGCGGAGAGAGTCACTGGGCATGGAACGGCGCGGGGATTGGGGAGCAGAACCGAAGCGGGCGCGGGGCCACGATCCCGATTTTGGTCGGTGATCTTATGAGTGGGGGCCGGAAAGTGTGCAGGGGGAATGCGAAAAAAGGGTCCGTTCGGACGAACGCAAGCGCTTTCGTCCCCGCGATGGCGTCTGGAAGGGGGCTGGACGCAGGTTCCCCCGTTGCGGCTCGCAGAAAAACTCCGGCCCCGCCAGCGCGTTGGGGATGGCCCGGATGGTTCCGAACGACTCACTAACGTGCTCCCAAATCAACCCGTCCCATGAAGGTTCAGCAATCGCAAAACGTTTCTTAAGCATCTGGGATGGGCCGCCGTGGCGCCCCTGGCGCTGACCGCGTGCACCCCGAGCCGGTCGACCCCTGCCTCCACTTCGGCCCCCGACACGCTCGGCGTACACACCCTCCCCGAGGATTTTCCCCCGCTGGACAAGTCTGAGGAGGAGTGGCGACGCCTCTTGACGAAAAGCGAGTACCAGATTCTTTTCGAGGCGGGAACCGAGCCGCGCAGGTCGAGCCCGTTGCTCGACGAAACCCGGACCGGGACCTACATCTGCGCGGCCTGTCGCCTGCCGCTGTTTTCGTCGAAGACCAAGTACGAAAGCGGAACGGGCTGGCCAAGCTTCCGGGCTCCGCTCGGCGGC
>ERZ1034503.97-NODE-97-length-9738-cov-17.925436_pt1 | contig 9738 bp, 8 predicted proteins | sample MGYA00520643_ERZ1034503 | MGnify/ENA primary metagenome ERZ1034503 (study PRJEB33760, sample SAMEA4777693) | hypersaline lake metagenome | biome: hypersaline environment; feature: brines | place: Spain | collected 2014-08 | depth 0 m ... | reverse complement strand
TTACGGCGGTGCGAGGAGAAAGCCCCCGCGCTTCAGGGCTGTCTCTTACCCACAACTCGAGTCAGGATTTTAGCGGAACGGGATCGGCGAGCCCGACTGAAATCCTCGGTATCTACAGTTTCAGCATCTCTTTGGAACAATTGTAGTGGGCTTGATTACCGACGTTCTGTCACCCCCACAGCCGATATCACTGTCTGAATCGCTTCTCGCCTCGGTTTTTTGAGTTCAAAATACCTCTGAGAGCGTCTGAAACGTCCGGTTACGACTCCACAAACTTATGGGTAAGAGACAGCCGTTCACGGCGGGATGAATCTGACAACCCCTACGTGAACCACGTTCGACGTGTCGAACGGATGGGTTAAGTGACGAGATGCCGTATCAATACATAACCGAGGCGGTCTACCCGCCCCACTAATCGGACAATATCGGGATTCCCCGATTCCATGCAGAAAGCACCCCTTTCTGTTGTGGAACTCAGGGTGCAGTAAGAAGTACCTCCGAATCCCATGCCGGGATAGGAGTAACGGCTGGTTGGCACAGCCAGGAGCCGTCATCGAGACGGCTACAAACCTTGAACATCCCAATCCAGCGGCGCGGTGCCGTGGGAATCTTCGCCCTTCAGGGCGGAGAGGATGTCAAGTCTAACCTCAATATTGATCAGTCGTTGATGATGGCATTGGATTATCCTTTTCCTGGTTGGTCGTATTGAGCATATGAATACGCTCTTTCACAGTTTCTGAAATAATCTCCTCAGGCGGAAGCCCCTGGTCGATTGTTCCTGTTCCTGTTCTTGTTCCTGTATACGAGTGAGATAATTCTGACGCGTACTCAAGCACTGCTTGCGTAGCCGTCTTACCAACGGCGGATGCACCGACTGCAACAGCAAGTGCAAAGATATCAGCTTCAAGATTTCCATCATATGTAGTATTCTCATCGTCTTTTATCCGCTGGAGCGTTTGGTCCTGACCAAAGGCACGGACAACGTCCACCGCTCGACCTGCCGCGTCAGTCCGAGCAAGCAAAGCAAATCCACGTGAGACGAATACATCCGCAGCAAGAACCTCAAGATCGGCGTCAATATCTTTTTTTATCCCCGTCTTTGCTGTTGTTGACCCGACCCATGGTTCTGTGTCAGCGAGCGTTCGGGTGAGGCGTAATCCTTCATATATTAATTGTACGCCCGCTGCACGGTCAACTAACGATAATCGATGCACATTCTCAGCTGCGTCTGTCTGTTGAGTGAGACGGCGATGACCGGATGACTCATCCGCTGATTCCTTGTTCAGATTACCGCTTGATTCGGCATTTGGGTCATGAGAATGCACTTCGCTGTCGTTGACCCCGGATTCAGGAATATGTCCATGAGTCCCTCCAGATGCATTCCCAGCTCCATCGCTGATTGGTGGTCCATCTCGGTCCTGGTCTTCACCCTTGTCTTGCATATCATCAGTGTCGCCACTCTCATCAGAACTGCTGAGTGCACGAGCGCTCGCGAGTGTAAGCACCGCGGGTGTCATCGCCGTGTCTGTGAGGCGAGTGTGAAGCGCCGTGCGGAGAGGACCAGGTTCAATATCCATAACTGCCTCCCGGGCGGCGTCACGGACCCGCACGGCATCGTCCATTAAACATAAGTAACTACGGCAGGGGCAAAGACCTTTGGAAAATCACCGCCATACGGCGACCGAATATATAATTGATCTGAATCAATGACCGTGCTTAGCACAATTTCTTATGCATACCGAATTACCAACTACGATAGCCTAAGCTCTTCTCACTCAATGAGATTTCCTGTGCTCATGTAATGTCAATCAAATATGTATATGATGCCGTCTCAGAGGGATAGTGACGGTGGTGCAGGTGGCATCTGTCGTTTATGTTTACTCTTCTCATATAATTCAACAACCCGAGTGATATCTTCAGACGTCACATCAAGCTGTCGAACAGTCGCATCGACTGATAATGGTCCATCAACATGCAGTGCAAGAATGGCATCGACGGTATCATACCCTAATCCAAGTTCTTCTTCATCAGTCTGTCCAACCCACATACCTGCAGAAGGTGTTTTCATTACTAATTCCTCAGGAATTCCAACTGATGCAGCCAGTTGCCTCACCTGTTGCTTATACAGGTTTCCGATTGGATTGCAATCGACTGCTTGGTCACCGTATTTTGTGTAGTATCCGGTCAATGCCTCCGACCGATTTCCGGTTCCAAGAACAATTTTGTTTTCATGATTTGCAAGAAAATAATTGAGCACTGCTCGTGTCCGGACATACACATTCCCAACAGCCATTTGATCATCTGCAGCCTCTGGGATTGCCTCAAAAAATGACTCAGCAATCGGCTGGATCTCAATAACCTCATATGGAATATCAAGTTCCTCTGCAACCCACTCAGCGTCACTCATATTCGCATCATCATTGACCTCGCTCGGCATCACAAGTCCGTGTACATTCTCTGCACCGAGTGCATCAACCGCCATATATGCGACTGTTGTGCTATCGATTCCTCCTGAAAGTCCAAGAACGGCACCGTCTGCTCCTGCATCAGCAACGATATCAGTGATAAACTGACTCACATGTGATTCAACCGTTTCGAGCTCTTCCGGTGATAATCGAAGATCAAGCGGTGCATCTGTTGAGAGAACTGATTGTTGCATACTCATCACCGAATCATACATTATCAGCGGACTAATATCTACTTCCTTTTGATGACGCGATTCTCAACCTTCTTGTAAAAAAGCTATTTCAGTACACTATCATAGCTGATACAGGCGCAATACCACGGTCTTGCGGAGGAGGATGTCAATTGGGAGTATATACCCCGATGAATATCATGCAACAATGACTGATCTGATATCGAGTATCAACACCACTCACTGACTATCATAATCAAGATACTCTTTGTGAGTGTCTGCATGTGATGTAATCGTCACAATTAAGATTATTGCATCGATAATTTGTATGTAGTATATCATACTCATTTCTCGCGCCGGTGGTCCAATGGTAGGACTCGGGCTTCCCAAGCCCGCGGTCCGGGTTCGATTCCCGGTCGGCGCACTTTTGAGTCCTCTCTGACGACGATGGATTACCGAAGCACGGGAAGATGTCGAAATAGGGTGCATGCAGTAAGAAGTACCTCCAGATCCTCCAGATCCCCTACCGGCACAGGAGTACCAGTTGGTCGGCACAGCCAGTAGTCGTCATCGAGGCGTCTCCAAACTCTATTCATTCCAACTCAGCGGTACAGTACCGTTGGAATATTTATGATTATCAGGGCAGAAATGATGTCAACTCCAACTCTATCTCAATCGATAATCGATAGTCGATAATCGATAATATAGTTCAGACATCGAATCCGTTTCGTCGCAGTGCGTCTGCTAAGTCGCCATCAGGGGCAGCCGAAAACTCTGTAAACGATGATTCCGGTCGGGTTGTCGTATAGAGGTCAGAGTCAATATTGTCCGGAATTTCGTTTGCGTGTGTCTCTTCAACGACGGCGACCGTTAGTGCCCGCCGTGTAGGGTCATCATCTGACTCACTCATTACTTATTATAAGAGAACCTGACGTTTGTCACTTTGCATTCCGACAACTACTTTATTTATTACAGAACACGCTGATATGATTGTCAAACGTTGTCATGACAACTGTGGTCGTCCCTGCCCACCATCGGGTAGGTTGTATATACTAAACCACGGGAAGCCTCGGGGCTTGACCCCGAGGCGGTTCACTCTGTAGGTTTGTGTAGTTAGCAACATGTAGAAATGCTCGTGGATGTAGTAATCATTCGAATTATGCTTCCACACCTGTTGTCGGATTATCTGAGGATAGACGGGCATTACACCAACATATCTCTTCGCCCGCTCGTGTGCGCACGATACAAGAATGGCTAAGTAAGTCGCATGCATTGCTTTGGTATGCACTATCGAACACTGGGCACTTCCGGTGTTGAGGTTAGCGAAGTCGGATTCGGTGCATGGGTCGTCGGAACCGATTGGTGGGGTGATCGCACCCGCAGTGACTCAATTGAATTAATACATCACGCTATCGATCAAGGCATTACCTATTTTGACACAGGTGATGTCTACGGTCATGGTGATAGTGAGTCAATCATTGGTGATGCGCTTGCACCGTATCGTGATGAAGTCACTGTTGCAACGAAAGTTGGCTATGATTTCTATAATAATCCACAAGCTGGACACGGCGAATTACCAAAGGAAATAACAGGCGAGTGGATACGAAATGCAACCCGTCGTAGCCTTGACCGGCTTGACATGGAGTATGTCGACGTATTACAACTACACAATGCAAATGTCGATGAGGTCGATGCAGACGTGCTTGAGACATTAGATGAACTCCGTGAAGAAGGGCTCGTTGATGCAATCGGATGGGCACTTGGTCCCTCAATCGGATGGCTGGCTGAAGGTGATTTGGCTATTACCGAAGAGTTTGATTCAGTACAACTTGTCTGGAACCTCTTTGAACAGGATGTCGGCAATCACTTTCTTAATACAATCAAAAAAACAAATTCCTCAACAAGCCTCATCCCACGCGTCCCTCACTCATCAGGGATTCTCAACGAGCAAGTAACACCCGAAACAGGGTATGATCTTGATGACCACCGTGGATTCCGACCGGATGCATGGTATGAAACCGGATGGGAAAAAATTGAGACACTTCGATTTCTTGAACGTGATGATGAACGGACCATGGGTCAGGCTGCGATTGCATATCTCCTCAGTCATGATGCAGTCCCAACAGTGACACCAACGTTCCACACTAGCGAGGATATCTCTGCGTGGGCAGCTGCCTCCGATGTTCCAAAACTCTCAGCCGAAGAACTCTCTAAGGTATCATCACTCTATGCAGAGAACTTCGGGATCGACCGCGATGATGGAATGGATCAACTTCGCTCATCTGTTGATGGTGAAGATATCCGTGCTGCTGGAATTAATAAACGGGCAACACGTGGTCCGCGGAATACAGCATCATCAGATTAGGCATATCCAATCAACCAATCAACCAATCAACTAAGTGTTGGATCACAAAGACAATTGAACTGTTCAAGCTAAAAACACATGTCGTGGGCGCTCAGAAAGAACGTCACGCCCCCATTCGACAGTTTCACTGAATTCATCAGACCGGAAAAATGACATTGCATCCTCACGTGCATCCCATTGACTTGAAATAAACATATCATTCTCATCTTCGAGATTTATCATCAAATCTGTCTGTTGGTGACCGTCCATCTCGGTGAGGATCCCCCCAACAGTATCAAACGTGTCATTGAATTCACCGCGATATTCTGATTTCACCGTATAGAACATTCCCATTGTTCCAAAGCCTGATTCTTCACCTGCTCGTGAGACAACATCCGGTAACTCTGAAATAAATCCAGCTGCCGTCTCTGCGGCTGATTGTGTCTCCCAAATGCTGACAACAGCATTCCGATGGCGATTGCGAGCTTCGTATACCGCTGTCTTTACATGTGTCCCATAATGATCGAAGTTCCCTCTGAGTCCCTCAACCTCTGAAAATAGCTCATCGGTAGTGGCTTCTGAATACAGAACCGTTGCATAGACATCTTCACCATGTGGTTGTCCTGCATAGATATCATACTCTGCTAACTGTTCGCGAATTTCGCTATCTTGAGTGTTTGTGTTTGTGCTTGTGTCTGATTGTGTTGTATCCGCACTCGTGGTCGACCTGGAGTCGCTATGATCTGCATCTTCTGTCCCATGTGCTGATCCGCCGGCACTGGCACCTCCAGGTGACTGTCCATGGGAGCTGCCCCCACCCCCTCCGCTTCCGTGTGGGGAATCCCCATGGGCGTGTCCGTGTGCTTCACCATGTGCTGTTGGCGCGTCAACATCCTGTTCGACTGTCGGAATTGCCTTTCCTTCGAGAAGTGCACCGAGGTCAGCTGGCGGGAAGCGTTGTCCAATATAGAATGTCCCGAATTCGCCATATTTTGCAGACACCTCATCGAACCGCATCTCATAGACAATATCTTTGATATCTGTTGGATCATCGGCGAATAGCGTTACCCCCCACTCATAATCATCAAAGCCAACTGAGGATGCAATGACTTGCTTGATCTTCCCTGCGTATTCCTTTCCAGTTTCAGCGTGAGCCTCCATCATTTCAGCTCGCTCATCAATCGGGAGATCATACCAATTATACGTCTCACCTCGACGCTTTGACATCGGGTAGAACCCAGCATAGTCCTTATTAGGTATCTCAGGTGTCAACTTTCCTTGCATATACTGCCGTAATCCCTCGTCTGCGGCATCTGGATTCTCAAAATACCCGGGTGTCGTATATCCTGATATCTCTGCGACAGAAACATACGATGTTGGCTGCGTTGTAAATCCGGCAAATGTCGTTTGCTCAAATTGTCGTTCAGCACGTGAGAGTGCATCAAGCGTCGGTCGAAAGTGTGTGATGAGGATGTCAGCTTTATGTCCAAGCACAGAGAACACCGCTGAGGAGCCCTCTTCAGCGTCAGCAATCGATTCATGTTTTCGAAGATACTCCACACCATCACCAACTGCAGCCTCTCGACGGTGTGTTGGTGCTTCACGCCATGCATCCCAGTCAACAGTGCGAAAATCATGCAGGACAAACCAGCCCTCGTCAGTCGGCGGAACCTCTGACATATCTGTATATTCAATCGCCATCTGTATGTGCGTTGCGAGTCAGCCGTCTTCTCTTATTCAACTATTATATACGATAAGAGTCCTCTGCGCTTCAGCGCCAGGATACAGTGCTTGCACGTGGTCTGGCGGTTGTCCACCGCCAATGGACCTTGATGGATAGAGATTTTCTATCCACTGAGCACCGTTGGACCGAACACTAACAGTAGCAATGATAAAAGCATAATTATTCCAACACTTGTTGTGATTGTTCGAACCAATCGGCGCTTTCCGCTCGCAGGGAGCGGTAATCGTGAGACAACTGCCTCAGCACTTGTTCGAAGAATGCGTCCACCATCAAGCGGATGCCCAGGAATGAAATTAAATATTCCTAACTGGAGATTGATCCACGCCGTCCAAAAGGCAATATTTGCTATGAGGAACACTCCACTCCCAATCGGCTCGAGTGGACCAGTAATTGCATAGAAATTATGTACTGCTCCAGTAAATCCCGGGAAGTTTGGAATGCCAAGAACAACGGATGCAAGCGGCAATACAAGCGATACATAGACGGCTCCAAGTGGTGAATCAGCAATTGTCCCACTCAGCCCAATCGCCCCAGGACCACCCTCTCCGCCAAGCAATTCAAGATATGTTCCGGCAGGATATGATTGCGCACCAAAGTCTGTTAACAATAATCCGCTTGTCCCTGGGAATATATTCACACCTAAGAAACCACTCCCATCTTGTGGATTCTCGCCAAGACGGACTGAATATTCTTTTCGTTCACCTGATACGACAGCCTCAACCATGACTTCCTCACCCGGTTGTGTTGTATCTAAAACTGCTGTTAGTTCATTCGAAGATACAACACGCTGACCATCGATTGCAGTCACAATTACGCCGGGGTTGCTTGGAACACCAGCCTGAGCAAGCGGTCCATCAGACGCAACTCGTGTCAGATATGCTCCAGCAGGAATTGTGGTCGTTCCGCGCGTTGTGGTCAATTCAATGAATCGGTCTGTCCCAACAGCATTCGAAAATCCTGCTTGTGTATAGACTGCGGTGCCATTCACTGTCTCGACGCCAATTGGGTCGCCCTCGGCGTCGACATTAATATCCGCAGGATTCCCACCAACCGATCCAGCAACAATCAATTCTCGCTCAACGGTGAGCGTCTGCGACTCCCGCTTCGCTGCACTTGTCCCATCATTAATCTTGACGGTGATCTCTCGATTACTTCTCTCCGATAAAATATTATTGAGTTCGCTTTCATTACTAATTGGCGTTCCAGCCACGGTTGTAATCCGATCACCTTGTTCGATTCCCGCTGTTGCTGCCGGTGATTCATCATACGCCCCAGAAACAGCCAGTCCCGGTGCAACAGTGATGCTTCCGATTATCGGACCGAATAAAAGCACAAACGCAATGATCGTGATTGCGAAATTGTTTGTGACCCCTGCTGCGAACATCCGTGTTCGTCCTCCTCGACTTGCGAATCGCTCGCTCTCTTCATCAGGTTCGACAAACGCACCAAGCGGTATAATCGTTAAGAGGAATACCCCCATTGATTCAATCTCAATCCCTTCAACTCGACAAAGTATTCCATGACCGCCCTCATGAACAACCAGCCCAACAAGCAGTCCAAAAATAATCTCTGGAGCAACGGATAATGGGAGAAAATCATTCACACCTGGAATGACGAGGAAGTTCTCCGGCTGATTTACCGCCGATGGTGCCGGTGGGTTCTGAAGAATTGAGATTCCCTGAATAAGTAAGAACGCAAACATTCCAACCATAATCACAAGTGCTGTGCCGACACCGAAGTTCGTCCATGCTCGCCAGAATCGCTTTGGCTGCGCAATCCACTCGATGAATTCTCGCCCACGCTGGGTATGAATCGTTGTGAACGGTCCTTGCACCTGAACGAACTTTGGCAGCAGTCCACGCTGAGAGAGAAAGAATGTGCCTGCTGAGTATGCAGCAAGACCAACAAGCACCCATAGAAGCGTGTTCATCAGAATAAAAAAGACGTGCTGTGGGGAAATGCGTTCGGGTTAGTCACTCTCAGTACCCTATCCTGTCTGTTATGATATGCGATATGACCGACTGACAGGGAGATGCTGAATCCATGGCAGGGGAAAATATCAGCACTCAATACTGATCGTCATCATATTGATGATCTCGCTCATATACTCACCAAATTGTCAATAAGGTGAATGCACGAGAATGTTTATATTAATGAGAACCACCCACGGTCATGTTCGAGAGTCGGTATTATGAGGTACGTCGAGAGTTCGGCTTCGGGACAGCATATCACATATATGAAAATCAAACCCCGATTCTCAAGACCGCGTATAGCACACTCCAACGAAGCGAAAGCTTTCGATTTAGTGATCCACAAACGGGAACCGACCAATTCGGTATCCGAGAAACCCCGACAGCGACCGTTGATGAAGCAAATACATACGATATTATTGATGCCCAGACCGGCGAACGAGTCGGGACTGTTCGACGTAATGTAATCTCCCATCTCCAACATGAATACACACTCTCCAATGATGACGGTCATATCGTTGCCACGTTACGAGAAGATAGACCCCCAGTGGCGGTCGCACGCCGTCTTCTCAGTAGCATTCTACCCTTCTCGTGTGAGATTATTGCATCAGGTGGCACCCAGGCAGGAATAGTCACAGGCGCGCTTTCACTTCGCGATCAATTCAGTATTGAGTTGTTTACCACTCAAATTGACCCACAACTTGCTGTTGTTGGCACGATTGTTGCCGATGCTATCGAAGATATTGAACTCTGACTATCCAAACCGTCAGTCTGAATAACATCTCAGCCGTGCATCCATTCAGCATAACTGACCGGGATAATACCAAGATCGACTCAAAATCGACTATGGTATAATCCATTCAATATGTGATACTGTATTTTCGAATGAACCCTACAAATCTATAACTCAATCATCACAGGGTTGACCCTGAAATAATTCAATGTGATTCAGTGTAATTGATATTGATACAGAGCGATAGCGCATACCTCCGTCTTCAGTCCTGTCTCTTACCCACAAATCGAGTCAGGACTTTAGCGGAACGGG
>ERZ1034503.93-NODE-93-length-9892-cov-4.272339_pt1 | contig 9892 bp, 9 predicted proteins | sample MGYA00520643_ERZ1034503 | MGnify/ENA primary metagenome ERZ1034503 (study PRJEB33760, sample SAMEA4777693) | hypersaline lake metagenome | biome: hypersaline environment; feature: brines | place: Spain | collected 2014-08 | depth 0 m ... | reverse complement strand
GCGGCAGCGTCAGATGGGTAGAAGGGACAGGCCCACAGCGCATGGGCTCGGCCCACCCCAACATTGCCCCGTACGGCACGTCCTTTCCGACGGCCGACGGCCAGTCGATCGTCCTGGCGGTGGGCACCGACCGCCAGTTTGCGGCGCTGTGCGACATTCTCGGGCGCCCGGACCTGGCCGACGACTCGCGATTCGCGACGAACGAGCAGCGCGTGGCCCACCGCGATGCGCTGCATGCCGTGCTGGCGGACCGGATCCGACGGCTCGACCACGACGCCCTGCTGGCGGACCTCCACGAGTGCGGCGTACCGGTCGGAACCGTGCGCGATGTCCCCGCCGTCTTCGAACAGCCCCCGGCGGAGGCGATGGTTCTGAACCGGGAGGGTGGGCCGGCCGGGATGCGGCAGGCGGCCTTCCCTCACACCAACGATGCTGCTCAGTCGCTTCGTCCCCCGCCGCGGTACGCCGAACACACGGCCGCGGTCCTGCGCGAACGCCTCGCCTGCTCGCCCGACCGGGTGGATGCGCTCGCGCAGGACGACGTGATTGTCCGGTAGGCCCTGCGATGTTCGCCCCTCCACGCCCTACGCCGACGCCTCCCAGTTGGCCGTCTGATCGAAGATGTAGGTGGCAAGCTGGTCGATGGCCACGCGGTCCTGCTCCATCGTGTCGCGGTCGCGGACCGTCACCGTCTGGTCGTCGAGCGTGTCGAAGTCGACGGTGATGCAGAAGGGCGTGCCCGCCTCGTCCTGCCGGCGGTAGCGCTTGCCCATCGAGCCGCGGTCGTCGTAGCGGACGTTGAAGTGCTGGTTCAGGTCGTCCTCAATCTCGCGAGCAATGTCCGGCAGGCCCTCCTTGTCCGTGAGCGGGAAGATGCCGGCGCGGACGGGCGCCACCTCGGGGTGGAACTGCAGCACCGAACGCGTATCCCCCTTCACCTCCTCCTCGTAGTACGCGTCACAGAGCACCATGAAGAGCGTCCGGTCGAGCCCCGTGGAGGTCTCCACGACGTACGGCGTGTAGCGCTCCTCCTCCCACGGGTCGTAGTACGACATCTTCTTGCCGGAGTACTCCTCGTGCCGACTCAGGTCGTAGTCGGTCCGGGAGTGGATGCCCTCCAGCTCCTTCCAGCCGATCGGGAAGTCGTACTGGATGTCGACCGCAGCGTTGGCGTAGTGCGAGAGCTGATCGTGCTCGTGGAAGCGAAGGTTCGACGGGTCGATGCCGAGGCTCTCGTGCCACGCCATGCGGCGCTCCTTCCACTGCTCGTACCAGTCGAGCTCCGTCCCCGGCTTCACGAAGTACTGCATCTCCATCTGCTCGAACTCCCGCATGCGGAAGACGAACTGCCGGGCCACGATCTCATTGCGGAACGCCTTGCCGATCTGCGCCACGCCGAACGGCACATGCAGGCGGGCCGGTTCGCGGGCGTTGTGGAAATTGACGAAGATGCCCTGGGCCGTCTCGGGCCGCAGAAACACCGTCTGCCCGTCCACCGGCCCCATCTCCGTCTCGAACATGAGGTTGAACTGGCGCACGTCCGTCCAGTCGAACGCGCCGGACTCCGGCGCCGGAATCTCCTCGTCCATGATGATCGCGTGGAGCGCGTCGTTCATCTCCTCCCCCGCGTTGAGCGCCTCCACCAGCCGCTCGCGGACCGCCTCGGCGTGCGCCTCTTCCCCCTCCTCCCGGAGGGCCCGGATGTAATTCTCGATCAGCTCGTCGGCCCGGTAGCGATTCCCGGAGGCCTTGTCGTCGATGAGCGGGTCGTTGAACGCCTCCGTGTGGCCCGACGCGTCCCACGTCTTCGGGTGCATCATGATGGAGGCGTCCAGCCCCACGATGTCGTCGTTCTGGTACACCATCGACTGCCACCACTTCTCCTTCACGTTGCGCTTCAGCTCCACCCCCATCGGGCCGTAGTCGTAGGTGGCGCTCAGGCCGCCGTAGATCTCGGACGACTGGACGATGAAGCCGCGCTGCTTGGAGAGGGAAACGATGGTGTCAAACAGGTCGTCGCTCATGGGGCGGGGTTGTGGGGATCGGTGGCAGGGATGCAGGAGACAACATGCAAAGGTATCAACCGCTTCTGCTGGATGCAATGGGACCGCCTCATTGTTCATTGAGCATTGGCGAGTCCCCTCTATCGGCCTCTAACTTTCTCCTTCGCCGTATGCACGGACTGAGAGAGAATGGCGCAGAGCTGGTCGGTCTCGTCGGTGATGGCGTGAAGGCGCTTGGCGGGAATCAGGTCGGCCTTGCGAATGATGCGGAGCCATGTTTTGGTTTCACGCAGCTCTTTCAGACTGATGCTCAACTTGTGGGCAAAATCGCGACGGCTCTCCGCGGCACAGCCTTCCGAATAATTCGGTGCCGGCGACGTGCCACTGCGCAGGATCTGATCAGCAATGTGCTGTCCCAACGGGGTCTCCGGCAGCGCGTCCGCGACATTTCCAATCCGCACCGCAAAGTCGATGAGGCGATCTTCCAGTTCCTTCGGGGTCATTTGTTCATTTTTCATTGGGCCATTTTCTCATTTTGCTACTGAAAATGACGAAATGACAAAATGAAAAATGACCCGTCAGTCAATAACCCCGCGCTCCGCCAGCGACGTGTGCTTGGTGCCGGCGATGATAAGGTGGTCGTGCACCGGAATGCCCATCGTGCCGCCGGCCTCCGCAAGCTGCCGGGTGATCCGAATGTCCTCGCGGCTGGGCTCGGGGTTGCCGGAGGGATGGTTGTGGAGACAGATGACCGCGGCCGCGTCGTCGAGGATGGCCTGCTCGAAGACCCCCCGCGGCTCCACCACGCTCGACGAGAGGCCGCCTTCGCTGACGGTATAGTCGCCGATAATGACGTTGGCCGTATTGAGGTGGACGACCTTGAACACCTCCTTGTCGAGATCGCGCAGGAGCGGGCCGTAGACGTCCGCCACGTCGGCGGGGCAGGTGACCTGCATTCGCTCGTCCTGCTGCCGCTGCGACTCGACGCGACGCCCGGCCTCAAACGCGGCGGCGAGCTTGGTGGCCTTGGCCGGCCCCACGCCCCGCGTGCGGGTCAGCTCCTTCGGCTTGCGCTGCGAGACCTCGTGCAGCGAGCCGTACGACTGAAGCAGGGCGCGGCCGAGCTCGACGGCGGAGACGGGGCCGTCGCTGGTACGGGTGCCAGAGCCGAGCAGAAGCGCCAGCACCTCGGCGTCGGAGAGGACGGTGGGCCCGTGCGTCAGCAGCTTCTCGCGCGGCTGGTCGGACTCGTCCCACTCGTGGATCGGGACGCGGTACAGCAGGGCCGGCTCTTCCGACCCTTCAGGGGACGACGGGGCTTCGTCGGAGGCGTCGGACGCAGAATCGGGGGGCATCGCGGAGCGGAAGGACAGGGAGAAAGGCCACGTGTCCCCCAGACACGTTCTCCCCAATGTCCATAACGCGTTCTGCCCGTGCCGGCGGACCGATCCTACTTCTTCGGGCCCGCCGGCGCTCGTTCCATCTACTCGGGGACGAGCTCGTTCAGCAGGTGCGCGTTGGACGGGCTGTTGCGCAGGTGCCGAAGCAGGGCCTGCATCGCCTCGATCGGGGCCCGCGAGTTGAGCGCCCGAAACAGCTGGTTGTGCTTCTTGCGCCGCACCTCGCCGAGGAGGCGCTCCTCGTTCCGGGTCCCGCTCTCGCGGAGGTTGACGGCCGGGAAGATGCGTTTGTCGGCCATCTCCCGGTCGAGCACGATCTCGGAGTTGCCGGTGCCCTTGAACTCCTCGAAGATGACCTCGTCCATCCGGCTTCCGGTGTCGACCAGCGCGGTGGCGATGATCGTCAGCGAGCCGCCGCCCTCAATGTTGCGCGCCGACCCGAAGATCTGGCGCGGCACCTTGAGCGCCTCCGCGTCCAGGCCGCCGGACAGCGTGCGGCCGCTGCCGTCGACCCACAGGTTGAAGGTCCGCCCGAGACGGGTGAGGGAGTCGAGCAGAACCACGACATCTTTGCCCGTCTCGACGAGCCGCTTGGCGTGCTCCATTGCCAGGGTCGAGACCCGCACGTGGTTGTCCTCACCACGGTCGTTGGAGGAGGCAAACACCTGGGCCTCCGTCGTCCGGCGGAAGTCGGTGACCTCCTCGGGGCGTTCGTCCACGAGCAACGAGACGAGTTCGACCTCCGGATGGTTTTCCGTGACGCCCGCGGCGATGTCCTTCAGCAAAACCGTCTTTCCGGCCCGGGGCGGCGACACGATCAGGGCGCGCTGCCCCTTGCCAAGGGGGGCAACAAGATCCAGCACCCGCATCGACTCGTCGTCGGTGCCGGTAATCAGGTCCAACTTCTCGTCCGGGTATACACTCGCCCCCTGGTCAAAGTCCTTGAGTTGCGCCCACTCTTCGGGGGGAAGGCCCATCACGGAGTCGATCCAGCCCACCTGCATGCCCCCTTTCCGGCCCGGCTTCAGGTCGCCCTCAATGACCACCCCGTCGCGGAGATTGAACTTGCCAATGAGCGGTGGCGGCATGAAGGGATCGTCCTCGTCCTTCGGCAGGTCCGGCCGCAGCTCGCGCATGAAGCCGTACTTCTTTTCGCCGATGAGCTCGAGGAGCCTCCGAAATGATTCGTTGTCGTTTTCTGACATAGTCGATTCTTCGATGAGTGATGAAGCCGACAAGCCCCGCTCCAACGGAGCGTGCCTGCCAATACGCAATGCGGAGGCTACAACGTGCCGCCCCTGAACGCCAGGCGTCCCACGGACTCAGTGGCCTTTCCTGCTCAGGGCACACGAGGAGACGGTTCAATCTCAAGATGCCCATGCCTGCCACGGGAACCGAGCGCTGACTCGGCACGCGGGCACGCTCTTCGCAAAAAGACCTGGTGAGAACCCCCAGAAGGGGGGATGCTCGACGTCGTCCTGCTGAATTGCAAGGTTGGAAGTCAGCAGTGGGACCAACACCGAAACGGATGTCCCCTGTCCACGACGGCCTTCCCGCGGCGCCCGTACAGTCGATCGTGCGTCTTCAGCCGATAGGGTCGGGAGCGAGTATCCTTCCGCTCCTCGATGCTCTTCTCAGACCGACACGACTTGCGCACAGGGGCCAGTGCCCGTCAGCACCTGTGAATCGACGTGAGGACGTAGCGCATCTCCACGCTGGTGAGAATCATTCCCGCTGCCTTCGATCTGTGAAGGACCGAACGCGGGAGGAGACTTGGCAGGAAGCCAGAAGACAGAGTGGCATTCAGAAGGCGGAACGCCGCCATATACAGATGGTTTCCCGGAGGACTGCATCGCTGTTCTCTTCATCCGACGTTCGGGGTTTTTGTGACGGATTCCAATTTGAACGTCGAGGTTCGGGGGCGCCCCGAGAATCCTCCGGTCCTTCTGCTGCACGGCTGGGGCCGGAGCCTACAGGACCTACGCCCCCTCACTCGGGCCCTCACCGACGCCTACTGGACGCACGCCGTAGACCTGCCGGGACACGGTGCCTCTCCCCCACCCCCTGAGCCCTGGGGGGTTTCCGAGCACGCACAGTTGCTCCACGACTACATCCGAAGGGAGATTCAGTCCAGCGTCACGGTGGTCGGCCACTCGAATGGGGGGCGCATCGCGCTGTACATGGCCGGCACCCCGGCGCACGCGTCCGCGGTCAGCCGGCTCGCGCTCATCAGCCCCTCGGGGGTTGAGCCCGAGCGGGCATGGGCCTACCACCTGCGGTCGGGGCTGGCCACGGCCCTGAAGGCCCCCGTGCAGGCCCTTCCGTCGTCCCTCCAGGCCCCGGCCGAGGACTGGCTCCGCCATTCGCTCGCCTGGCGCCTGCTCGGCTCCGCCGACTACAACGCCCAGGACGGCGTCATGCGCGAGACGTTCGTCAAGACCGTGAACGACCACCTCGACGAGGAACTGGTGCGCATTCGGGTCCCGACCCTCCTGTTCTGGGGCACCGAGGACGAGGCGGTTTCACGGCGGCAGATGGAGGTGATGACCTCGAAGATTGACGACTGCGGGCTCGTGGAGCTCGACGGCGCCGGCCACTTCGGGCATCTCGACCGGCCGGACACGGTCCAGGCCGGGCTCCATCATTTCCTGGAGAACTCGTAGGCCCGCGGCCGGCGCGCCTTGCACGGACGCGGCGTGCGCCTGACCTTGTTGACGAAAGCCCATCGGCCCCCACGCATCTGCGGGCACCCCGTTTTCCCCACTCGTTTTCGGCAGCATGACGAGCGCGCTCATCTTTTTCGGCGTCGTCGCCACCCTGTTTGCCGGGTGGCGGGCCGGGCGCCGCGTCCGGTTTTTCCTCCACATCTTCCAGCTGGAGACGTATAAGTTTGGCCGGTACGGGCGCTGGCTGGCCGGCCACGTGCCGTCGCTGATCGTGCGTCCCTCCCACGGCGTGGGGGCCGCCGCACTCGCGGGAGGCGGGCTCGTCGCTTCCGTCGCCGCCCCGAAATGGGGCGTGCTCGCCGTCCTCCTGGTGTGGCCCATGGCGTTCATTTCGTCGCGCCGCTACCGGAGCGACCAGGAGAAAAAGCCCCTCGCGTTCACGGACCGCATGGTGCGCCTCGCCATCCCCACGGCCCTGCTGGCCCTGCTCCCTGTCGCCTCCGGGGGCCTGTACGGGTGGGCCCTTGGGTCCCCGACGGGCGTGCTGTGGTACCTGGGCGGCTTCCTCGCGGCCGACCTCGGGGCGCCCCTGTGGGTGGCCCTGGGCGCCGCCCTCATGCACCCCGGCGAAACGGCCAGCCAGCGAGGCTTCAAGCGGCAGGCCCGGCGCCGCCTCCGGGCGCGCTCGGACCTCTCCGTGGTCGGCATTACGGGCTCGTACGGCAAGACGAGCACGAAATTTATCGTCGCCGAGCTCCTCCGACAGAAGTACAACGTGTACGCCACGCCGAGCTCCTACAACACCCCCATGGGGCTCTGCCTCGCCGTCAACGAGCACCTAAAGCCCGAGCACCAGGTGCTGGTGCTGGAGTACGGCATTCGCTACCCCGGCGACATGGACGAGCTCTGCGACATTGCCGAGCCGGACGCGTCGGTCGTGACCACCATAGGGGTGGCCCACCTCGAAACCATGGGCTCTCAGGACCGCATCGCGGCGGAGAAGGGCGTGCTCGTGGAGCGGACGGCGCCGGACGGGCCCGCGGTCCTGAACGTGGACGACGAGCGCGTGGCCGCCATGGCCGAGCGCGCTGCCGGCCCGGTCTGGCGGATCTCGACCGAGGGGCACCCCGACGCCGACATCACCGCCGGCGACATCCGGTACGACACCGGCGGCACCGCCTTCGACGTGACGGACGACACGGGCACGACGGTAACGTTCGAAACCCAGCTGCTGGGCCGCCACAACGTCCTCAATGTGCTTCTGGCCGTCGCCGTGGGGCGGTCGATGGGGCTTCGGCTCCGTCAGATGGCCCACGCGGTCCGGCGCGTCGAGCCCATCGAGCACCGCCTCCAGCTTCGGAGCCGGGGCGACGTGACGATCATCGACGATGCCTTCAACTCAAACCCCGTTGGGGCCCGGAATGCCGTCGAGATTCTGAGCGAAATGGACGGCGGAAAGCGCGTGATCGTAACGCCGGGGATGGTGGAGCTCGGGGACCGGCAGTGGACGGAAAACAAGGACTTCGGCGTCGTCCTCGCGCAGCACGACCTCGACCTCGTGGTCCTGGTCGGAGAGGAACAAACGGCGCCAATCCAGGCGGGGCTCTCGGAGGGCGGGGCTCCGGCGGAGCGGATCATGGTCGTCGACTCCCTCGCCGAGGCCCAAGAAATTCTCGAACGGAGATTGGGACCGGGCGACGTGGTGCTCTACGAAAACGACCTGCCCGACCAGTACAGCGTGTGACGAGGGCCTGCGGGGCTACGACGCCTGCTTAAAGAACCGGAAGCGCCGCTCGTCGACCGCGTACCGGCCGGGGTCCGGCGCCACAAAACCCCCCCGCTCCGCCCAGTAGGGCACCGCCCGCCCCCGCATCGACCGCTCGCTGTAGAAATGCCGCGTCTCGACCGGAAACGGACGGTAGGCCCGCCCCTCGGCGTGCCGCACGTAGCGGGCCACCCAGAGGGCCTGGCGCCACCGCGGGAGCGGGGCCTCCGGCTGGAGCCGCAGGTAGCGGGCCCGCTTCGCGGCGCCGGGGTTGAAGGCGCTAAACTGGTAGGGATCCAGCACGACCGCCCGGTAGGTGCGGCGGCCCCGGTAGGCGGTCTCCACGCGGTTGCGCACCACCCAGGCGACCAGCTCCTGCTCGTGGGGCAGCTTCGTCTCCGAATAGATGGCCCGGGCCAGCCACAGGGTCGGCCCCTCCAGATTCAGGGGCGGGGCCACCGCTACGGTGTCGCTGGACGGCCCCTCTGCCGGGGCGAATGCGGCGCGCAGACGGTCGACCGGGGATGGCGCTTCGCGGGAAAGAGCTCGCTGCACGGCACAGGGGGCGGACGCAGACAATCCTCGGCCCGGCGGTGCCTGCTCGGCGTTGGCTCCCTCCGACTCCGGAGCGGGAGCGGGGGCGAGCAACAGAGCGCCGAGAGAGGCGCCGAGGAGCACCCTGCGCGCATTCATGCCGGGCGCGGTATCTTGGCGAAAGAGCCGGCGGCCCCTGGGCGGGCACAGATGCCGAGCTTTTCCCAGTTCGCTACGTCTGTAGACACACAGAAAACGCGAGACGTAACGTCCCGACGTGCTCTTTCACACCACCTGGACGAAATCCAGCGGATCAGCCGCAGGACGGGATTCTGCCCCGTCTCATCCCGGAATAACGCCCAGCGCCCTTCCGGAGGAAGACCATCACACGCACGGGCAGTCGGCAGACCGGGACAATGCTGAGCCCCCGCAACGCTAGACGGTAATCTCCACGCGGTTCCCGTCGGGATCGAGAACGACACTCTCGTAGTAGCCGTCCCCGGTTCGTCGGGGCTCCCCCACCACCTCGTATCCGTCGCGCCGCAACGTACGCGTCCGACGGTCGACCTCAGCCTCCGAGCCGACGGACAGGGCGAGGTGGTCGTAGCCTTCCAGTTCGGTCCCTTCGGACGCGGAGGCCTCCTCCAGGTCAGAGGTGTGCATGAGCTCAAGGCGAGCCCCCGAGTCGAACGACAGAAAGTAGGAAGTGAAATCCTTCTTCTCGTTTCGGTACCTCGTTCCCGCTTCGGCACCGAAATAGGTCTCGTAGAATTCGCGGGCCTGTTCGAGATCGGAGGTCCAGAGGGCAGCGTGCTCGATCTGAGCCATCGTAGAGAGAGGGACGTGAAAGGATGCATGCCTCTTTTGCACGAACAGCCTGCCCCTCGGTGCCTCGAAAAATGGTTGAGTCTGGCTTGTGAAGTCCCTCGTCAGCGCACCGACGCCGAGGCCCTCTCCTTCGGGCGAACGCATGCTCGTCCCCCCGATCAGCGAAGGCATCGTCTCCGAACCAGCCCTTGCCGCCCGAGGACCAGACGGGACCTTTGCGCCTGAACGATCTCGTGGGCCGCACCACACCATACCCACGGCGTAGCTTCAAGGGCGACACCGTCCGCTCGTAAGGTAATTCCTCAAATCTCTGCGGGAGGGTTCTCCTCCGTTACGCTTAGGCCTTGACACCCTCGGGGATCGATTTCGTTGTACTGTAAGAAGTTGTTTGGTGGATGGATATTTAGCCGAGACACAGCGGGCGACGTGCACGAACGGGGCCCAAACGAGCCCTGTAGCGGGGGCCGAGCAGAAGCGAGGTCATGCCTCTGGTGAGCTACCGGGCGAGTGCAGAACCCGTTCTGCGCTGGAACGCAGTGACCGAGTAGTCCCTGGGCTGCACGAGATCCGCGAAGTCGCAGCGCTGGGAGCGCAGCGACCGAGTACTCACCGGGGTGGCCATAGACAGTCCGCCAAACAGCTCTCAACGCGTCATCCGGTTCGATCGGCTGTACTCGCTGTTCCGACCGGCCGTTG
>ERZ1034503.92-NODE-92-length-9966-cov-15.333367_pt1 | contig 9966 bp, 8 predicted proteins | sample MGYA00520643_ERZ1034503 | MGnify/ENA primary metagenome ERZ1034503 (study PRJEB33760, sample SAMEA4777693) | hypersaline lake metagenome | biome: hypersaline environment; feature: brines | place: Spain | collected 2014-08 | depth 0 m ... | reverse complement strand
ACAGACGCTCGTCGTCGCAGTTCGCGATATAGTGGGATTGGCAATGAAAGTTCAATCGATCCAACAGTGATTCCCCGCTCAGCGAGTGCTTCAGCCGCGGTTGTATCATTATCAACCTCACTTGCAATCCGTCGCACTTCACGAACAGTAAGATCAGCATCAATAACAGCCCACGCGAGATCAAGCCGATCAAGCCCTGAGACGCGCGCAATATGTTTTGCGGCTGTTGGTGCGATATCACCGCGAGCAACATGGCGTCTAATCGCCTGTGGAAGGTCATGCACTCGTGCCCACTTTCGCACAAAAGAGATTGAAACATCACCACCTGCACGTTCCACCGCTTGCTTATATGACCCAACGCCTCTTACAAGGGCAGCACACGCAGCGGCTCCGCGAAGAATATACACATTGTCATCAGCACCAACAGTGTTCTCAGAAAATGCCCGTACGGTCTGTGCAGCCGATGTAATACTTGCTGGGTCTGTCGGGTCAAATTCAACCGCCTCGCGTGCCCGCTGTCCTGTGATAGCCGGGTCAGACCGAACAACTGGTTCGCCAACAGGCTCCTCACGATCCGCTGGTGGACGAACTGAGGGGTCTCCGCCGTCGCTGCGAAGTTGAGTAAAACTTGGTGCAGAATCATTATTATCAATATTACTGTTATTATGTGTCATAGTGAGGCTAATATCAGTATCAGTGTCAGTGTCAGTATCAGTGATAGTGATTAAACAAGTGGCTTGAATTTTCGTCTCATCCGACTCAGGTCCAACGTCGATATTGGTATCAATATCGCTGTTTATGTCGAACTCTCGTTCCGAACGATGTCTCGACACTGAATCCAGCCGGTTACTAAGTTTCCCACTAGAATCATAATTATCCTCACTCATCTCGCATATTGATAATCTGCCATCGGGTAAAAGTTCCACCCCGTTTCTGCCTATCAATCTCGACTCTCTGAGAGGTGTTCCCAGATTTCTGTGCATCCAGCACCATCAGCAAGATCATCGAGGTGACTACTCTCGTCATTTGATGTAGATGCAGCGTCAGATGAAGCAGTGTCAACGTTTGATTCCTCACTCTCTATATCTTGTTCGTCGCTGTCGATGCGTTGCTCCGGGTCAATAGCATCTATCTGGCGATCACTATCACTGCTTACACCCGTCATTGTGACGACTCCTGTGTATCAGCATTATACAGTTCAGGAGCGACATCTGCGGACGCATGCTGACGGGAGGTCACATCAAGATTCTTTTTTGATTCAGATCTGAGCTTATTTTCATTTGTCTGTTCAGTATTAGCTTTTCTTGTCCCAGAGTCGACGATCGCCACTCGTTTAATTGCTATTGCAGCGACCGAGTTGATCGCCGACTGTGGATTCAAATCAGTCATCAACTCAAACAATCTCTTTACTGCTGTATAAGAGCCGCTGCAAGAGTGAATTCAACCCCTACTCCCGAATACCAGAATTTTATGCTGGTATTGGCGACACAGATTATATGATACATACGGCTCCCGTCTAGCGATTATGATTGATTGTACACGTCATCGGCATCGTCGCCGTTTGCATCCTCCGTCACACACTGTGGTGTTCGGTCCAAGTTAATACTATGACTGTCCGACTTCGAGTGCTTGATGATGGTGCATGGATATCCGTCAACGATCGTAGAGAAGTAAGCGTAAGCGAACTTTGGCGGGTTGAAGCAACTGATTTTTGTTCATGTGATCTTGTTGATTTCGTTGTTGAAAATTTCCAAACAGTCGGTGTTAACGGTCAGACAATTGAAGTTATTGTCTATGGTCAATGTATCGCTTGTGGTGCAACCGGTGAGACCGAGTGGCTTCCAGTTGGTCGGGTCATAGACGGTGAATTCGCCGTATTTGATGAATCAACTGTTCGTCGAACACGGGAATCAAGAAAACCGGAAACAAATTCTGGTTAGCGGGAGCAGCGGGGAATGGTGACGAAACACTATCACCTATGTTCTTGTTCCTCGTTATTAATTCTATCATGCCGACGGACGTCGAACGCTGGAAATCAGAGGTGTATGGGCAGGAAATACGCGAGCATCTCTTTGAGTTCGCTGAGGAGGGATATGACACAATCCCGGAGGATGAACGAGATGCATGGTTTGAGCGGTTCAAATGGTGGGGTCTTTACCATCAGCGAAACGGACAAGAAGGTTACTTTATGATGCGGATCGGGACACCAAACGGTGTCATGAAGCCTGGTCAGCTTCGCGTAGTCGGTGAAATTGCATCCGAATATGCCACTGGTCCTGGTGTGAATCCAATATTCGGTGATGGATACGCTGATTTCACAACGCGACAGTCAATCCAACTTCACTGGATTGAATTATCAGATATCCCGGATATCTTCGAGAAGCTTGAAGAAAACGGGCTTTCGACACAACAGGCATGCGGTGACTCATGGCGAAATATTGTTGGAAATCCTGTTGCCGGTAAGGATGCACGCGAGGTTATCGATGCATGGCCAGTCATTCATGATCTCAATGAGACATTCAAAGGGAATGATGATCATTCAAATCTGCCGCGAAAATGGAAGGTTTCTGTTACCGGTACGCCTGATGGTTCCGGTCAAGGCGATATCAACGACCTTGCGTTTGAACCAGCCTACAAAACGATTGATGGTGAGGAGACTGTTGGATTCAACGTTCGTGTTGGAGGCGGTCTTGCTCGTAACGAGCCACGATTTGCTCGTGACATCGATGTTTGGGTCCCTCCAGCGGATGTGTCAACAGTCGCAGGTGGACTTTCAGCGTTATTCCGAGATAACGGCGATCGTGAAGATCGATATAACGCCCGTATCAAGTTCCTTGTCGACGAGTGGGGTGCAGACAAAGTTCGTGAGACACTCCAATCGGAGTATGTTGACTTCGAGTTACACACGGCTGGACGTGACGTTCGAGAGGAATACACATATAATACCGGAGATGGTGACCGCAATGACCTGATTGGGGTACATGAACAGCACGACGGATCATACTTTATTGGATTGAATGTCCTTGTTGGGCGAATGGGAGCATCTGATGTGCTTGAACTCGCTGATCTCGCCTCTGAATACGGGTCTGGTGAAGTTCGACTCTCTCAGCGACAGAATATCATCGTTACGGATATTCCAAAGGATGCTGTTGATGAATTCACGAGTGAGCAACTTCTCGAAAATTACTCACCAGACCCATCTCCATTCATGCGGGGATCTGTTGCCTGCACAGGTACTGAATTCTGTTCGTTATCTATTGTCGAGACAAAGAACCGACAAGTTCGATACGCTCGATGGCTGAAAGACAATGTCACGCTTCCGGGTGACGTTGACGAGTTTCATATCCACCTATCAGGATGCACTGCTTCCTGTGCACAACCACAGATTGCAGATATCAGCCTTCGAGGGATGAAAACGCGCAAGAATGGGGAGCCTGTTGAGGCTCTCGATGTTGGTCTTGGCGGTGGACTTGGTGCAGAGCCACAGTTCGCACGCTGGGTGACCCAACGTGTTCCTGTTGATGAGATTCCCGGTGCAATCTCAAATCTGATTGAAACATTCGCTGCTGAGCGTAACGATGACGAATCATTCCGTGCGTTCATCGATAGACATGATAATGATGAGCTTGATTCATTTGTTGCGCCTGAGGAGACCGATTATGAGGATCCAATGATGCACAATACCAAGCGTACGTGGTATCCATATGCAGAGAATGACGGTCTTGATGCCGGACCATCTGCACCCGCGGACGACTAACACGAATGAGTGATCGACTCCTCCGCGTGAACGCATACACAACACTCGACCTCGCCGATGTCCGTGCCCGTGGACATGACTTTGACGTAAATACGCTTGGCGTTGTAAACGTTACCGCGCCACGAAAAAACCCGGATCATGTGACGCTTCAGGTTGAAATTGATCATACAACTGTTGAAATGCTTCCTGCCCATGCCGATGAAGTTACACTGTCAGCCTCAGAAGCTCGCACAATTGCTGATGATTTACACTCATACGCTGATCGCGTTGAGAACGCACAATCATCGGGCTCAGATGACGCATAAAGTGACCGAGTAGATTAACTGGGTCATATTACTTCAGAAACATTTTGCATGTAACTTTTTGTCCGACATGCTTCTCTAGCGCTCATTTCGAGACATTATCGAAGTATATCAACAGGGCTAATTCCCACGGTGAATTTAATCTAATATATTTTGAAATCAATTCTCGCTCACGACTAATATTGCAGTAGTACATTATAATGTAAATCAATTTAACTTTTGAATCAGTTGTTATGGGCGGTCATATGTTTATAATCAAAACTAAAAGTCGAGATGTCGTTTCATCGGCTAGATTAATAAATATGCTTGATGAGACCGATATCCAGATTCTTGAACTCCTTATCGAGGACGCTCGTCGCTCATACACCGACATCGCTCAAGTAGTCAATCTCTCCCCACCAGCAGTCTCAGACCGAATTGATCGTTTAGGTGAGTCTGGTGTTATCCGTCGGTTTACTGTTGAACTTGATCGATCACAACTCCGTGCTGGTGTCCCTATTTTGGTAACTCTCCGACCGTTGACATCCGCGGCTGACTCGGTCTACTCTGCCGTTCGTGAATCTCCGAAAGTTGAACACACATTTATGACCGCAAATAATACTATTACATTCTCTGCTCATGTCCGTGGAGACCGCGTTCGCGCCGCAATTAACGATATTGTCGACCCTTCACGGATTGATAGCTATGATGTCAGTATCGTTGACACTGCTGAATGGAGCCCCACCGTCGGCGAGACCGAATTCGCCCTATCATGCGCTGAGTGTGGCAATACCGTTACCACCGAGGGGCGTAGTGAACAAATTGGCGGCACAAAACGACAGTTTTGCTGCCCATCATGCTTAGACCGCTTTCGCAAACGATATAACCGAATTGAGGCTGATGCTGATACCCGATAAAAAACTAATGCTGGGAGTGATGATGTACAATAATAACTTTAGAATCAAAACTAAACGACCACTGATACCCCGGATTTGAAAAGGGAAATCGTGGTAAGCATAGACACCGTATATATCAATATGCCCACTCAGAGCACACGCATTGATATCGCGGGGATGTCTTGTGCTACTTGTTCACAATCGGTTCAAGATGCACTATCATCGCTTAGCGGTGTCGAAACGGTCTCAGTTAATGTTGCGACGGATGAAGCAGCAGTGACGCATGACCCAACCACAGTTTCTGTTAAGCAATTGTATGATACAATTTCGTCTGCTGGTTATGACCCGCTTGATGAACGCGCCTCAATCGGCATCACAGATCTTTCATGTTCGTCCTGTGCGCAAACAGTCGAGAGTGCACTTGAATCGGTTTCTGGTGTCCTCACCGCAGATGTCAACGCGGCAATTGATGAAGCACAAATTCAATATAATCCTGCTATGATGGCGAGGAGTGATCTTGCAGATATTATCACTAGCGCAGGATACACGCCGATTGCTGATGGATCAAATCCTCGAAATAGTCATGATGTAAGTACAGAAAACAACAGTAATGATACTGATATAAACACCGAGAGCGACAATACCGACGCTCGTGAAACTGCCCGGACGGCAGAAATAGACCGTCAACGCCGACTCACAATTTTCGGTGCAGTTCTCGCAACGCCGCTTGTTGGGTTTCTTTTAGCGCATCTTTTTATGCCAAATGCAATTCCGGCAACAATCCCATATTTAGACATTCCATTTGGGTGGGTTGCTTTTGCTCTCGCGACACCTATCCAATTAGTGTTAGGTCGAGAGTTCTATGAGAATAGCTACACCGCAGTTGTACGTAACCGAACGGCGAATATGGATGTGCTAATTGCGCTCGGATCCTCAACCGCATATCTATACTCTGTGGTTGCCCTCCTTGACATTCTTCCGCAGGCAGGATTGTATTTCGACACTGCTGCACTTATTTTAGTGTTCATCACACTTGGAAACTATCTTGAGGCTCGCTCAAAGGGGCAGGCATCATCAGCACTTCGGACACTTCTTGAAATGGAAGCTGATACTGCAACGATTATTGAAGATAACACCGAGCAAACTATTCCCGTCTCCGATATCACCGTTGGTGATCAGCTACGGGTTCGCCCTGGTGAGCAAATCCCTACTGATGGCGCCGTTATTGAGGGATCCTCCGCAGTTGATGAGTCGATGGTAACTGGTGAGTCTGTCCCAGTATCAAAGAGCCCCGGAGATACTGTTGTTGGCTCAACCGTCAATCAAAATGGTGTAATTACCATCGAAGCAACAAAGATTGGCTCTGATACCGCAATACAACAAATTGTCCAAACAGTCAAAGAGGCACAATCACGCCAGCCAGATATTCAACAATTCGCTGATCGTATTTCTGCATACTTCGTTCCTGCAGTAATCCTCAATGCGGTTGTTTGGGCATTATTATGGTTTGCTTTCCCATCAGCATTAGCGAGTCTTACTGAATTCATTCCAGCAATTGGTATTATCGCTGGTGGACCAGTTGTTGCTGGCGGCACCGTTTCAACGGTTGAATTCGCCGTTCTTGTGTTTGCCTCTGCAGTTCTTATCGCCTGCCCTTGTGCGCTTGGTCTTGCAACCCCAGCAGCAACGATGGTCGGAACGACAATCGGTGCAAAAAATGGTATCTTATTTGAGGGGGGTGACGTATTAGAACGTGTTCGAGATATTGACACTGTTGTATTTGATAAGACGGGAACGTTGACGACAGGTGAAATGTCCGTCACGGATGTTATTGCCCTCAACCCACAGACAGATGGTGGACAACTAGACTCAGAGCATAATAGCTTGCTCGACTCAAATACACGCTCTTCGGGTGCATCCATAGATACAGATTCGGATGCAGACGTAGACGCAGAAATAAAAACAAAGACGGATATAGATCCAGATCCAGATCTCGTGAGAACCCCTCGTGAGATGGCTGTTCTTCGCCTTGCGGCTGCCGCTGAGCAAAACAGTGAACACCCATTGGGAGACGCAATTGTTAGTGCAGCTCGCAAGTGTGATCTCAATATCCCTACGGCGACAGAGTTCAATGCAATTCCTGGACAGGGTGTCCGCGCAACTGTTGATCAACAAACCGTCATTGTCGGAAACGACCGACTTCTGAAGAATGCAGGTATCGACATCGACCCTGCAGCGTCGACACTTCGTGAACTCGAATCCGATGGTAAAACCGCGATGCTTGTTGGCGTCATTGATAACCCAGATGTCTCGATTTTCGATGACACTGATACTGATACTGAGATAACCGATACCCGACGCCTTGTTGGTGTTATTGCTGATGCGGACACAATCAAAGATTCTGCCATGGATGCGGTTGAAACTCTGCGTGCCCGCGGAACAACTGTTCATCTCATCACAGGAGATAACGAACGAACCGCGAAAGCAGTCGCGAGTCAGGTTGGTATTGACCCCGAGAATGTCCGCGCAGAGGTCCTTCCAGAAGCGAAAGCCGATGCTGTTGAGACAATCCAATCAGCGGAAGACAGCCGGGTGATGATGGTCGGTGATGGTGTTAATGATGCACCAGCACTTGCGGCGGCGTTCGTCGGAACTGCACTCGGTTCTGGAACTGATGTTGCTATTGAAGCAGCCGAAGTAACACTCATGCGAGATTCCCCTGCTGATGTCGTTCACGCTATCCGAATTTCTGAGGGCACTCTTTCAAAGATCAAACAAAATCTGTTTTGGGCACTTGGATACAACACTGCGATGATCCCTCTTGCGTCACTTGGATTATTACAGCCCGTCCTCGCTGCTGGGGCAATGGCACTCTCATCGGTCTCAGTCCTTACAAATAGTCTCCTATTCAGAGGATATGACCCAAATAGTCGATATCGCTTTCTCAACTCACTCCGTCGAAATAAATGATGGATCTATATCTCGCTGATTCCCCTAGTTAACGCATATTATATATCACTATAGTTTATAGATTGTTCAAAACGAGTATCACAGACTACATGTGACCCGTATACTGTAATTTTGAATGTTACATGCTCTGAGTGCTTCACTACAACTTTCCGTTTAATACTTTTGCAGCGACGAGGACAGGATCCCATACTGGACTGAATGGGGGTGCGTATCCGAGATCCTGCTGTTCAAGTTCGCCAACAGTCATCCCAGCACCAAGCGCTGTCGCAATAGTATTGATGCGAACAGCGGCACGGTCAGCTCCAACAAGACTGCCACCGAGTAGCTGACCACTCTTTTGATCAGCGGTAAGCGTAACTGTTGTTTCCTCAGCACCTGGATAATATCCAGAGCGTGACCCAGCGGTGATTGTCTTCGTGATGGGATCAAATCCAGCTGCTTCTGCTCGGTCATGGTCAAGCACTCCCGTTCGTCCACAGCCGACTTCAAATGCTTTTAACATTGCCGTCTCAGCGACATGACCAACCTGTGTTGGCGACCCACCGACTGTGGCTCCGATTGCCCGTCCTGCCCGGTTTGCTGGAAGTCCAAGTGGACTCCATGTAGTTTCACCTGTGACGATCTGTTTGAGTTCAGCAACGTCTCCAGCTGCATATACATTCTCAACGTTTGTCTGTCCATATTCATCTACTGCGACTGCCCCAGTTGTTCCAAGCTCAATTGATGTCTCTGTGAGTAATTCGACATTTGGACGGATTCCAATCCCGATGAGTACAGCATCAACATTGAGTCGGTTTCCGCCTCCATAGACAATATCATCTAGCTGCCCGTCCGTCTCAGTAAGTCGTTCAACTTCCTTGTTAAGATGAAGCGTTACGCCTGCTTTTTTTAGTGTTGAGGCAATGACATCGCCAACTGCTGTCCCAAATGCGGGTAACAGCCGCTCTGGTCGCTGAAAGAGATGCACTGCGCAATCCCATGCACTGAATGCCTCAGCCATTTCTACGCCGACATATCCACCACCAACGATTGCAATTGTCTCTGGCGGTTGCATTGCCCCATACTGTTCAGCGACTGATGTCGTTAGCGCAGCTCCGCCACCTAGATTAGCACTATCGAACTCCGCTGGTGGTGTCAGGAACGACCGAAGTGCGGTCGCATCAGGCAATCCATGAAGCGTAAAGACCGTATCAAGATCAGCTCCCTCAATGGGCGCTGATATGGCGCGTGCTCCAGTCGCAATCAGTAGTTCCTCATACGGGTATTCGAAGGATTCGCCATTATTCACCACAGTTATGACATCGGATTTGGTATCGATCGCAGTTACCTCGTGATCTCGTCGAAGATCAATTCCTCGCTCCTCAATATCACGGGGTGAGAGTGACTGCAAATCCCTAAGATGCTCAACGTCGCCTTTGATAAAGTACGGTGTTCCACAGTGTGCGTATGAAACCCACGACCCTTGCTCAAAGACGACCACATCCCGCGCTGGTGACTCCCGTCGATATTTACTTGCGGCTGATAATCCTGCAGCGTCACCACCAATTACGACGAATGGATCCGTCATGTGATATTGTCACTGTGCAATCAACGGATAGGTTTTGCGGGAGCACATTTTACGTGCACACATAGATCATTTAACTTAACTATTATTGTTTAAGAAAAAGACTGCCAATCTCAGTCGCTATGAGAGATTATACAGGGTCAAGGAGAATACCTGCGGGTTCAGCCGCAGGATAAATCCGACACCCCGGAGGAAATCTACGCTGCAATAGCCACGCTGAGATTTGGGACTCCGTAGCTTGAACTGACAGGCAGTCCCATATTTATGTAGGAATCAGATCGGGAACAGGGCAGGGCGATTCCGGTCACTCCGACGATGGCTGCTTCGCAACCCCAAGCAATGATAGTGATTAGTTTGAATAGTTTCACTGACGGTGTCGAATGATGCGGATTCAGCGGCTCCCATCGCCGGCACCGATAATCACGGCGGTAAAGACTTGCACTAATCACTATGAGACAGTAATCGGAACCAGTCAGGTGAACGGTCGGTTCATATAAT
>ERZ1034503.91-NODE-91-length-9972-cov-12.364223_pt1 | contig 9972 bp, 14 predicted proteins | sample MGYA00520643_ERZ1034503 | MGnify/ENA primary metagenome ERZ1034503 (study PRJEB33760, sample SAMEA4777693) | hypersaline lake metagenome | biome: hypersaline environment; feature: brines | place: Spain | collected 2014-08 | depth 0 m ... | reverse complement strand
TATCACAGAATGTTGAGCAACCAGACCGATACCCCATCCACCGATAAGAAGAATGGGTGTGAGGATAGCCATGAGCATCCTCGCGATTCGTGGGTGATTCCATTTAGCATCATCTGTCGAGAGCAACCGAGAACTGAGTCTCCCTACGAGTGTGGACATGCCTCAATTCGATGGTTGCAACGGCAAGTTATCATGGTTATGATCATCCTCAGATTGTCACAGAAATCACTTCAGAGTGAACACCGGGGTCAAGCCCCGAGGTCGTCGGCTTGAACCGCGATACATCATCCTGGATATCAAGAAGTCACACTCCAATCAGATTCCAGTACACAAGCAGCCAGGCAGACACTAGCAGTGTCGCCGTGACGACAGCGTCGTGTATCTACCGGGCAGAGGCTCCGGGGGAGGGATTCGCCGCGGAACGTCGAGAGGATGGCATCCGCAACATCAGGGTCAGCCGCGATGATGTATCGTTTACCGGCTTCCAGTCGCGTCTCAGAAGTGGTTATCCGATCTCCCCCTGCTCCGAAAATCACGAGACTCTTCTCTGAAAGATCAGCACCGTCGAGAAACTGCCCTGTGACCAGCGACTCGGAATCCAACGCGCCCGCCGCCAGCAATATATGGACGCGCTCTGTGCTCGCCTGTGTCATTTCCGCCGAGATGAACCACCCCGTGGCGTCTGTGCTCTCTCAGTCCTCTGTGCGTTCCTGACGCTGGCGGTCTTTCCGATTGAATCCGCCGGTCGTCCCTTGATTGCGGGCTTGGGAGATGCTTTCCGAAACTGACTTGTGGGCTGCTTCGGCGCCATCACCGTCATGAGCCATGTCCAGAGACCTGTCGCGGTCCATCCCCATCTGTTCGGCGGTGAGCGCCGCGTCTTGGTTCGCGCCAATAAACAGGAATTCCCAACCGTGCTCCTCACGATACTCCTCAACCCGCTCGCGGACAACGTTCTGGGGCGTTTCGGAAGCGTTCTCTTTGCCATCGGTCAACACCACGATAATAACATTCTCGACGTCCGCAGCCGCGATGTAGTCGTCAGTTTCATCAATCGCTCGTGCGATAGCGTCGTGTAAAGCGGTCTTGCCACCCGGGCGGTAATTATCGGTGTCCAGCGTTTCGGCATCGGCGATTTCCGACCCCCGGTACACCAACTCGACGGTGCTATCGAAGTCATACAGCGTCACCGCCGCCTCACCCTCCTCTTCGCGTTGCTCCATCAGAAACGTATTAAATCCACCACGGGTGTCGTCGGCGATTTTTGACATTGATCCCGACGAGTCTAGCACGAATGTGACGTGTGTTTGAGACTTCATGCGCAACAGTCATAATCCCGCAGTAAAAAGTCATTCGACTAATATTATCTGTTTTTAGATATATTCAGGCATCAATCCCCGTTTTAGGGCGCTATCCTATTCAGCAGATTTGTCTTAGCATCTCATCGAGTGAGTGAGAAGCACATATCACTGCATATCAAAACCTAGAATCCAAGAGCACAGACCTAAGGGTCACAATCGGTTTTTGTGTATCAGAGGATATGAGTCTCACAACTACTGACTTGACGGTAGAGTCGGATCATTTGACTTCAACGAACGAAATGGTGTATCCAATACAAGCAGATGGACATGTCACAGCATCATACCCTACCGATGAGACAGCATATTCACGCCAGTGTACGCGGGATATGCTCACTCGGCTGATGAAGCATGAACACGTGTGGAACATATACGCTGGGTTGTCTGAGTTGGCAGATAATACATGCGAGGAGACAGATGATTGATTCACTCCCCAATCGTCCACTCAAACCCCCCGAGGTGGATGAAGTGGAGGCGCTGGTTGACTCAGGAGAGGTATCACCGTTGACGACAATGAAGGTGTTTCCAGATGATACATTGGCGCCATTTGATGAGATTGATGAAGCCGGTGATTTCCTGCATGTGTATGAGGCACTGCGTGTATACAGTCTCATTCACGTCACCGAAGAGCACGGCACCACAGTTGCATTCTCCGAAGAAGATGGAGAGTGGGTGCAGGCGATTGAAATGACAGCAGAGTATGATGCAGATGAACTTGAAACGCGCACACACGAGTTTGTTCAAGAGCACATGAGCATAGATATTGATACTGATTTTAATCCAGTGCCAGTGACATCGGAGTCATCTGATGGAGATAATAATAATGCCGATACATGACCCCCAGGAGGATGGATTTTGCTACACATGCATGAGATGAATTAATTCAATTGAATGCGGATACTCGGGGACTGATGACACTCGAACTCGATCTGGTGACACAGTAGATGATCTGCTATCTGTACTCGTAATCACAATAGAAGTAGGTATGAATCTCAGCGATTCAACGTGACTCATGAAGTCAGGCACGCGCTGGTGGCTCTGTTCTCGCTCAGAGCGTAAACTCTGTCAGCGTCTCAGGATTGACAACGTGCATGGGCTGTTCATCGTTGAGAAGCGCCGTAATATCATTCACGGTCAGTTCACTGTGCCGTTCGATAACATCCTGCGACGCTGAGGCGATATGCGGTGTTGTAACGACGTTTTCCATCTCTAATAGCGGGTTGTCTTCAGCAATTGGCTCCTCGGGGTACACATCGAGTGCTGCGGCTTGTATTTCGTCGGTCCTGAGCGCTTCAATGAGCGCGCCGTCCTCAATGAGCGCAGCCCGTGCCGTGTTGACGAAGTATCCATCATCAGGCATTGCCGCGAACTCTGCCGGACCAATCATATTGCGTGAACCTGGTGCAACTGCGGCATGAAGACTGACCACGTCACTCTGTTGACATAATGATTGAACATCTGTCACTTTATCGACCTGGAATGGTTCCATCTCAACGTGGTCAACAAACGGGTCATATGCACGGACATCCATCCCAAAGCCGTCACCGGCTCGCTTCGCGACTCGCCGTCCAATCCGACTGAAGCCAACAATGCCGATTGTCCGATCGCGAAGCTCTGGTCCCCGAAGCGTTGTGTATGGTGATTCGGAGCCGATTCCCCACGTTACATCTTCACGCTCTCCACCTGCTGCGGCGTCTTCCTGTGGGGTACCAGTATCTCTGCCCATCCGTAGTCGATGATGAGCCTGTGCAATATTTCTCGTTGCAGCCAACAGTAATCCCATTGTGTGATCGGCAACAGTCTCTGCGTTTCTGCCCGGTGCATACAGGACAGGAATCCCACGATCAGTTGCGGCACTGATATCCACGCTGGCTTCAGGACCACCCCGCGGACAGGCGATTAATTTGAGATCATCGGCAGCATCCATGAGTTCAGCTGGCACACCCTCAAACCCAGAAATAAAGATGTCGATACCTTCCAAGCGCTGTGTCAGCGTATCGACCGGCATCCGTCCGTCTCGGGTTTCAATTGGATCAAAATTGACATCAAATCCGAGCTCTGTCAATCGCTCAATTCCGGATTCAGTGAAGTTTGACGTAATGAGTACATTCACAGTTGTGTACAATCTATACAATTACATTATAACAGCAACCTATTAATACTGTTGTATACTCATGTTTTCGCGGACATGACTATCATATAGTATTTCACGTCTGATACACTACCGCGTTTTTGACGTTCTTTTGAGTATATTGACACCCTATGTGTCTCAGGAACACCAACTGGGGCACACGACTCAATCGATCAAGTCCAACTGGTATGTCAGCGTCTACCCAATCTCACGGAGTAACCCAGTTGATCAGTATTCGTGAATCCAAGTGTATCGGGATGCCGACCATCGATAGTGATGTGATGTAATGTGACTTACGTCTCATTAAGACATCCGTGTATGTCTCTTCATGTGACCCGAGGACATGGACGAGTGGTCGATACCACGTGTGTTCAATTCGTCGATAACATGCCCGAAAACCACTAATTCATCCATCGTGACCAGATATTTTAGACTCACTCACTTTGAGATTGTCCCAGAGTTATCGACACTCGATGAGGATTATTGTGGGCTCTCAGCGTAACGGTCGGCGCATGAGCGGTTATGTTTATGTTGGCTTTATTCTGTGATCACAATCACGCCGCAAACCACGACACGAAATGGAAATTGAGTGGGTGAGGGTGACGACGTAACAACTGAAGCTCACGCTCTGAATCGGTCCACAAAGTGAGTGCTTTCGGTGACGTTGCCGTTCATCATATCAATTAACTCTAAATCATCAACAAACTATCGTGTTGTAGACAGAGCCTCAGTTGTGCGTTTCTGTGTTTGTGATTGGTGAGCGTTATTTATATTACTGTGAGATAATATGTATGGATACATCCATATTCTACAGATGCAACGGTTTCAATTGCATATCTATACCACTACACTGGTCGCTGGCGGAGTTTTGATTGGAGGACCAACAGCGTACTCACTCATCAGTGGCGAGTGGAGTCTCCCGATACTGATCCGGACAATTGGTGGGTGTGGACTGATGCTTGCCGCTGTCGATACGTTACTTCGAACCGACCCTGATGAGTTTTCGATTCCTCCCACAGGGCTGGTGTTGCTGGTCGGTGCTGTCTGTCTTTGCGGTCTTGGGACGGTTCTCTTTGTCATCTCTGGTGGGTGATTCGGCTAACTGATTTAGACTGCCCTCCGAATAACGACCTCATTCGAGAGACAAACTCTGTATTCAACAATAGCTAATGACAGACAGGCAGTCTCAGAACAAATACGACACATGATGTCTGTATGTCTCTACTATATCAGACATCCCCACGAACTCAGAGACTAGATGCATTTCGGGTAGCAACTATGTTCGAACTCATCGCGATTGAACTGAGTAATGTTGTCTGTGATTGCCGCGTCATCGCTGCTCAGATAATTCTCTTAGGACGGTGATGAGTGTCAACAAAACGATGAACGGCTCATAAAACTATGTTCGCTCAGATTCTTGAGTTCACACATGATTGAGTTATCGACGCTTCTTACCTTCGTTCCCGCCGCGTTGGTCATCATCATCTCTCCCGGTCCGGACACCCTGTATGTACTGACACAGAGTATCAAAAGTGGACATCTAGCCGGTCTGAGTGCTGGTCTTGGAACCGCGAGTGGTGTGCTCGTTCACACGGCTGCTGCTGTTTTCGGTCTTGCAGCACTCCTCAAAACGAGTGCTCTCCTGTATACAATCATCAAGTACCTTGGCGTTCTCTATTTGTTCTTTCTCGGGGTTCAGATGCTCCGTAACGACGACGAATTCAACATGGATGTCGACGCTCTTGATGACGACGACGACTCTGTAATGGAATCTTATAAAAAGGCTGTTGTGGTGAATATCTCGAATCCAAAGGTAGCGGTGTTCGTCTTGGCGTTTTTCCCTCAGTTCATTCCATCGCAAGCGAACGTTACACTTCAGATGATACTACTCGGTGTGTTGTATGCGATTTTGAGTCTTTCATATCTCAGTGGTGTTACCCTCTTTGCTGCTCACATACGACGAAAGCTGCTTGAATCGCCGCTTACCCGGCGAGCAGTCCGGTACGCCAGCGGTAGCGTGCTACTTGGATTCGGCGCAAAGCTTGCATTCGAAAAACGTCCACTTCCTTGATGAGCGATGATCTGACTGTCTCATCTTATTCTTATTTTTATTTGTATTCTACTCTTCCGCAATCTCTCCCAGTTGATGATCTCAACAGAGACGATTCAGAGTTGTTGTGTCTGAGACAATAACTGACATTATTTGCCAATCAATAGGAATCATCGAACGTACAGATGAAACAACACCATCGGAATATTCAGATGCATAACCAATTACGACAGCCATTGTCATTGTCATTGTCATTGTCATTATCTCGCGAAAGCAAAAGAGACAGGAACAGAAACAGAAACACAGACACAGATGCATGAGATGACCCGTCCGGACTCGGTTATCCGCCCGCCTGCCGTATCGCTTGGTGATGATGTCGCAATTATCGCACCCGCGAGTGGTGTTGCCGCATTATTTCCTGACATTCTTGATCTCGGAGTTGAGCGCCTCTAAGAGCACTTCGACGTGAATCCGCGGGTGTACCCGACCGTAAAAAAAGATCCCGAGTACCTGTTTGATCACCCCGAAGAACGGGCCCGTGACGTTCACGATGCCTTTCAGGACCCCGATGTGAGTGCTGTCTTCGCCACCATCGGCGGTGCAGACCAAATTCGAATCCTGAAACACCTCGATCCAGAGAGATTGCGAGAGAATCCAACTCGATTCTTTGGGACAAGCGACAACGCCTGTCTTGCGAGCTACCTCTGGGGTTGTGGCATCGTCTCATATTACGGTGGAACACTCCTCAGCGACGTTGCCACACCGGGCTCTCTCCCCGAGTATACTGAGCGATATCTCCGCCGTGCGTTATTCGATGAAACGCTCAGAACCCCTGAGCCTGCCGACGAGTGGACCGACGAACCGATTGACTGGGCTAACGATGATTATGAGCATACTGAGCCAACATTCGAGACGAATCCTGGCCGACAATGGCACACTCCAGAAGGGACCGTCGTCGAGGGACGCCTCTGGGGTGGGTGTCTCACCGTTTTGCAGGCACTGTTAGCCGGTGACCGAGCCGTTCCATCACCCACTGCGATCGATGGTGATGTTCTTGCAATCGAGACATCCGAGGAACTGCCGAGTGCAGACAAAGTCGGGCTCATGATGAGCTGTCTCGGAGAGCGCGGTTTACGAACGGTTCGATGCAGTGTTGATTGGTCGACCCCAGACCTGCACGCACGAACACGACCCGGGTGTGAAATCCCGTGAGGCGTATCGCGAACACCAACGGTCCATCATTCAGGATATCGTCCACACATACAACCCCGGTGCAGCCATCGTCTCTGGTCTCGACTTTGCTCACACGAGTCCAACGGCTCCAATCCCAATCTGTGACCGAGTCGTGATAGACCCAACAACGAAGACGATCAAATTTCCCAAGTCATACTGACAGCCATAGGTCTACTCGAGCATTGTCTTTCGGTCAACTCAACCGTCTCTCACATCAGTTCTCTCTGCTCGTCGTGTACCAACAACTCAGATCGGTCTTGACCACTCCAGTGATTACGTGATCATGCGCGAGACCATCGCAACCGACAACTGTTGAAACTTATTTATATATAATTTCAGACATTAACATCTCGAAAGATATTCCAGCAAGAATGCTCCCTAGCAGATGAAATGTGGAATCAAAAAACAATATCCCAATGAGATGAATATCACTCAGTCACTGGACGGTTTCGAGATTAGGGATACAGAGATTGCACACTAATTTATCAGATCCGTCTGAGTGTGTTATATTCCGAACATAAATGTCATAATACGTCTGCTCCTCCCCATCAACGGCACCGCAGTAAACGCACTCACTTTTGTTTTCGTCCTCAGTCATGATTGACATTCGTCTGTGACGGACAAATGACCGTTGATTCTCGTATTCAAATTTCGCTTTCATATATGAAATCAGCCAATCCGTAATCGTGAGTATGACCGCAACTGGCGTATGCACTATTATTACTGTGATGAATTGAAGAAGGCGGATTAACTAGATACTCACATTCGTCTGAATTCCACCTGCGTTGGCTTACACTAAGAGCACATGTGATATCCGAGATACTCATGCAGTGCACCCATCAAGATACGTCAATTGTATTCTGAGAGATAGAGACAGACTGGACCGAGCAGTCGAATCTATCTCAGGTGTGATAATGTCTGAAGGCGCGATATCCATCGTTTCCGATGGCATTTGTATATCTGATTCAAATATTATAATTATTCCGGATTATCATATTTCCAATAATGGAGGACCTCACCTGCATATCACTCATACTGAGATCGTTGCATTGGCACTGCTATGTCAAGTCCATGCTGGGAGTCATCCATCGGTTCCTATCACAGTCCGAAAGATGGTTAGCACGAGTGCTCCGAAAGCATGAATTAAGACGGTAACCGGGAGAAGAAAGCCGCTCGCAGCAAGCAGGCTAAGATTCCAACGAAACACCATCCGAAGGGCAGACGCAGACCCTGACACAGAGGTATTGCTGAGACCGGGGATAGCAGTACTGGTGGCGGTCGCGGTGAGCGCTGAGATAATCCAAATGAATAGAGATATCAAGAGTACTCCAGCTATGAGTGTTTTGAAAAATTGAATCCCGGCATGTGCAATGGATGCACCGTCATGCATCTGATCAAAAAACAGTCCCTGATGACGGATCTCAAGAATAGCAGAAACAACCGCATACACCGCCAAAAGAGTAATAATAAGAAATCCAGCAACGACGATTATCGTCCCAATGTCGAGTATCGAGGTATCACCGCCCAGTGCGGTAAACGTGCCAAAGATGATAATTGGTAATGCGACGATCCAGATACCAACTGACACGACAGCCAACAACGTCTCAACCCAGATTGAATTGGTCAAAAACCATCTTTGAACTTGCTCATCGCTAAAGTGCAATGAGAAAGATAACTCCAACTTCGATAATAACATATCTTTCCTTGTGAGGAGATATATATGATTTATATCACGGGCTGCAGCGGCTGCAACAGACACTATTCAAGCCATTATTTCAGTTACTCTGCATAGTACCTCGGATATCTATATCGCGACGTCTTTGTCATTGATGCGAGTCTTGAATCAAGCTGAGTCTGATTGTCTTTCACCGCCATTTTTGATGCACTGTCACCCCTAGTGTACCGATTTGTTCGAGTGTAACAGAGTCCGCTGGGATAGACTCTTCTGGTCCACCCATCACAACCCACAATAGACGACAGAACACGTTTGCATCCCGCATTTTGAGTAGATTCTGTGTCTCTTCTTGATCTTTACTCTGCCATGCATAAAACATACTTTCAACCCCAATTGCTAATTCTCGAGATTCATCTGGCTCGACTGTCTGCCCCGTGAGATATTCGGGATTCATTTTTGCATACCTTTCTTTTGCAGTGGATACCTCAGTTGCTTTTTTTACTGAGAGAATAATTCCCTCTGTCTCTGTACTGTCCTGTGAGGTTGGTCTTCGAAATACCTGTCGTGCGATTCTTTGATTAGCGACAGAACTTTGTTGTTTCCATCTATTCCCGGGGAGGTCCTCGACTGTTAGAATCAGTTCTTCTGGTGCGGATTGAATTAATTCAGAGTCATTTCCCTCTGTTGAGAATTGTGGGTCTTCATCCCCGCCGCCAATACACCCTACGATTGTAACTGCTCCAACAGTACTCAGAGTCGACAGCAGTGTCCTTCGCTGCATGAATCTCATCCCAATTACTCTTTTTATAAGACAAAAATCACCGAGCAGTGCTTCACACTGAGAAATGATCAATGGGAGTGTCGAACTCGACTGTCCTGACTTACGACTTCGGTTCGATCAGTCTGTTGAGAGCGATGTGCCGAGGTTGATGATTCAGCTGATATGCGCGATTGTCAACGACTGTGGTATGTGATGATTGTGGCTGTCATGACAAATATGATTATTCTGTACAGCTAGTTCAATATACACACAGTATTAATCATAAAAATGACTGTTGCAAGGAGAGTAACTCATGTGTAAATATTATTAGACAGCAGAGTGATTATGGGATTGATGACACCAATTTTGAGTTCTCTCGTCCCGTTACAGAGCGACGGTGGCGGTATTCTTGGCGTGATCGCCCCTTTGGCTGTCACTGTCGTTATTTTCGCTGGACTCTGGAAGACATTCGAGAAGGCAGGCGAACCAGGATGGGCTGCAATTATTCCAATATACAATTTCTATATATTGACAAAAATAAGCGACAACGCGTGGTGGTGGGTGGTTCTATTTTTCATTCCGGTGATCCAACTCTTCGCTCTAGCGAAGGTCAGCATTGATGTAGCTGGCAAGTTCGGCAAAGGCATCTTATTCGGTCTTGGACTGACGTTTTTATCATTCATTTTCTTCCCGCTTCTTGGGTTTGGTGGCGCCCGGTATCAAGGCGCTACACAACTCGGCTGAAACTGCATCTGGGTACTCACC
>ERZ1034503.87-NODE-87-length-10297-cov-5.886546_pt1 | contig 10297 bp, 8 predicted proteins | sample MGYA00520643_ERZ1034503 | MGnify/ENA primary metagenome ERZ1034503 (study PRJEB33760, sample SAMEA4777693) | hypersaline lake metagenome | biome: hypersaline environment; feature: brines | place: Spain | collected 2014-08 | depth 0 m ... | reverse complement strand
GCTAAACTGCGTCTCGTACACAAGCATCAGCCCCACCGCAAACACCGCCACCCCCAGCGGCTCGTGGGTGATGTCCAGCAGCGTCGGTTCGACGTGCCCGATCACGTTGAAGACCGCCGGCAGGGCCGTGAGCCCCGTCAGCACCCCCAGCGGGAGCACCTTCGCCTCCGCCTCGAGAAGAAACTCAAAGATCATCAGGTAGCCGGCCGCCGACAGGGCGTAGGCCACGGCCATTACGACCCAGTAGAGCGTCTCGTGGGTCACGACCAGGCCGAAAGCCCCACCTGTCGGTCCACCCCCCGCCGGCTCCAGCCCGTAGTAGAGGCCGTGCAGCGGGTTGGTCACCTTCAGGGCGGTCACGATCACGTACACGGCGATCGCAAACTGTTGGACCCTTCGGTTGCGGTGGAGGCCCCGCCCGCTGTAGGCGGAGCAGAACCAGAGCCAGGCGAAGACAGTCCCGAAGCCCACGATCAGGCTCAGCTGGTAGAAGAGGTGCTTCTCGAGGGCCGATCCGACGAGCAGAAAGCCCACGTAGGCCCCGGCCCAGACGGCACTTCCGGAAAAGAACCACGTCAGGGCCTGCCGGGTCTCCGGCGACGGAACCGACCGGGCCCGCCAGGCGGCCCCCAGACAGGCAGCGGTCGCGGCGACGAAAGCAAGAAGATAACCGGTGTAGGTCAGGGGCGTGGATGCCTCAATCAGGCTTCCGATCATGGGCGGGTCGTTGTGCAAAAAAGCTCGCTACAGCACAGCATCCACTCTAATGGAGCAAGAAAGGGACCGTGTATACTCCATCTCTTGATCCGTATCGGACTCGTCAAACTCGACATGGGTCGTCACAGCCCCCGTCAAATTTCCTCCTTCGGTGGTCCTCGTATCGGCCGGCCGGCGCGACGAACGGGCCTTTCACAGCTACCAGCCCCCGGTAATTTTACAGCGTAGGCGCTACGACACCGGGCCGCGCCCCCCCACTCCAGCGGGCCTCCAGTGCCCGTTCGGGCCCGGCATCGTTTTTTCTGTATTGAACCGCGCCCGCCCAGCATTGCGCGATGGCCGTTTTCTCCCTCCCGTCGTGGCCCTTCCTCGACGATCGGTGCTGGGGCACGGTCGTGGGATGTCCGCGCGGCACAGCTCACCCCGGCGGATGTGGGACATAGTGTATTTTTAAAATCTACGCCTTTAATGCCTCGCCGGTCGGGCCGATGATTATAATCCAACGGATGAGAAGCCCCCCTGGGCGTGGCCGTACGGGGCACATCTCCTCGGCCACCGCACGGCCGGCACGAGCGACCGCATCATCTGGTGCCGCACGACGCACCTGACCTCCGACTTTTCTCTCTGCTTTGCATGGACGGCGAGACGCTTCCTGTCGACGAACACGGCCACGTTCGGGTCGCCCGCCTACTGTGTCTGCTGGGGGCCGTCCTGGTATCCCTGTACGCCCCCCTGTACGGGGCCGGTGCCGACGCCCCAGTCTCGATGAGCTGGCTTCACTTCGGCGTAGCGGGACTGCTCGTGGCCCTGATCGGCGCCTCGTACATCTCCGACACGGTCCGTCGCCGCCACGTGGCGATCACGTGGGGGCTGCTCTACGCCATCATGGGATGGACCGCGGTCCTCGCCGCGCTCAACGAGTTCGCCGGGGGGTACGCGGTGGGCGTCCTTCTGGTCTACGCCGTCTTCGGGGGCGTGGTGGCACTGGGAAGCGCGTCGATGCGACCCGTCTTGACGTTTCTTCTGGCGGGCCTTTTGGCGGTTGGGGGGGCACTGCTGTGGGCCCCTGCGCTCCAGACGAGTCCCTGGGCGCTGATCGGGGCCATGGGCGTCGTGGCCCTCGTCGAGGGGGCCACCCTCCGGTGGGTTCGGTCGGTGTGTGCTCGCCTTCGGACCCAGGGGCGAACCCTTCGCGAGCAGCGCGACCTCCTGGACCGTCTCGTGGAGACGAGTCCCCACGCGGTCGTTCGGGTCGACGCGAGCGGGGCGCCCACCGGTGCGAATGGCCGGGCCGAAGAGATTCTCGGCCCCGATGTGGAAGCGGCGTCTGGCGACTCGGACGGGGCCACCACAGGCGGGTCTGCCGGAGACGAGGAGAAAACACCCCCCGGCACCCGCCCCCTGTCGCAGGTTCTGCAGGTGAGGCGCGTCGTGCGCAACCTGAAGTGCTCGGTCGAGCGGCCGGACGGCACCCGGCGCGTGCTTTCGGCCAGCGGCGCGCCGGTGCGGGGGGCCGACGGGACGATTCGCGAGGCCGTCTTTCACCTCGAAGACGTGACCGAGCAGGAACGTCGGAAGCAGGCCCTCCGGCGGGCCGAAGAGGAGATCGAAGAGGCCGACCGCCTCAAGTCCGCCCTGCTGGCGAACATGAACCACGAAATCCGCACCCCCTTGACCGCGATCATCGGGTTTGCCGAGGCGATCGGCACGACCGCCAGTGAGATGGACCTGCCCGAGCACACCCCACTGACCGGCTACGCCGACCTGATTGAGCAGAGCGGGAAGCGCCTGCTCGACACCTTCGAGGACATACTGGACCTCTCCCAACTGGAGGCGGGCCAGATGGAGCTCGGCATCGAGACGGTCGACCTCGCCGAGCAGGCCCGCCGGGCCGTCCAGGAATGCGGGGCCAACGCCCAGGACAAAGAGATCGACGTGCGGCTGGAGGCGACCAGCGTCTCTGCGCGTGCCAACGAGAACGGGGTCCAGGTCGCGCTGCAGAACCTCCTGGACAACGCGATCAAGTACACGGCGGATGGGGGCACCGTGTGGGTGCGGACCCGTCCGGAGCCGGGGAGGGCCGTGCTGGAGGTCGAAGACGACGGGGCCGGGATGGAGCCGGAGACGGTCGATCAGCTCTTCGAGCCGTTCCGACAGGCCTCCACCGGCATGGCACGCGAGTACGAAGGCGCCGGCGTTGGCCTCGCGGTCACGAAGGAGGCGACCGAGCAGATGGGCGGGGCGATTGAGGTGGAGACCGAGCCGGGGGCGGGCAGCCGGTTCCTCATCCGATTCCCGATGGCGGACCACAGCACTCACGACTGCAGGGACGGCCCCGTTGAGCCTTCCGAGGAGGTCGCCGATGCGCATCGGGACCCCCAGACGACCGTGACGAACTGACGCCGAATACGACTGCCCCCACGCTTCCCCATCCCCTTTTCGTTCCTGCCGACCATGAGCACACGCGCCGTGGAGACCGAAGCATTGGAGGCCAAGTTTCCCACGCTCCCCTCTGCGATCGAGGCGGTAGAGGCGTTGATCGCGTCCGGACAGACCGATCCCGAGAAGCTGATCGCGGTCGTCAAGCAGTGTCCGTCGACATCCGTCAATGTCCTCCGCCGGGCAAACTCTGCCTACTACGGCCTGCGACACGAAGTTGAAAGCGTCGACCAGGCGGTACGCCTTCTCGGCTTCGTCTAGGTGACGTCGACCGCTGTGCTTGAGGGCGCCAACGAGATGCGGGACCAACTCACGAACCACACGGGCCTTCTCGACCGCATCATGTACGCCGCCATTTTCACCGGCCGGTTCACCCAACAGCTGACCCGCCAGCTCGACCTGGCGGACGAATGGGCGCGCCTGGCCTTCTCGGCGGGGCTCCTCCACGTGATGGGCCGCCTCGTGCTTCTGTACTCCGCCCCGGCCCAGTATGCCCCGCTGGCCGATGGACAGGACGACGCTCTTCCCGAGGTGGGGGATGAACGGCGCCTCTTCGGGGAGGGCCATCGCACCCTCGCCCGCCGCGCCGGCGAACACTGGAACCTCTCCGACCGCATCTGCTCGGTCCTACACCGCGCCATCGACCTGTCCGGGCCTTCGACGGGCCGACGGCGGACGCTGGCAGTGGCCGTTCGGGCGGGGAGCGCCCTGGCCCAGCGTGACCTGAGCAACGCGCCGCTCGCGCTCCCGAAGGGCCTGCCCACCGCCGACGCCTCCCTGCCGGAGGAGCTGGTGGCCGTCGCCGCCGACGACGCGACCGACTACGCCGCGAACCTGGGCACCTTTTGAGGCGTCCCGCCCTCCACGGCAGCCCGGCGCGGAGGGGCTCGGGACGGCTGCTTCAGGCCCCCGCGTGTCGGCCGCCGCGTCATCCCGCGGCCCGTGTCATCCCGCGGCCCGTGTCATCCCGCGGCCCGTGTCATCCTGCGGCCCGCGTCGGTGGGTCCTCATCGACGAGCGGGCCGGACCCGTCGCTCAGAATGTTCTTGACGACGTCCTTGCTCATGCCGAGTCCCACGCCGGTACCGATGCCGGACACCCCCAGTACCGTCACCTGATCCGGGCCGATGAGGTTGAAGGCCCGGCGCTTCAGCTTCGACGTCCGGAGCTCAAAATTGCGCTTGAGCGCCTCGAGGGAGTTCTGTAGCGAGATGGCCTTCTTGAGCCGCGCTCGGAAGTTGGCCAGGTCCCGGTCCAGCTCCGACGCCCCCTCCTCCAGCTTCCGCCGCGCCTCGATGAGCACCTCCTGGCGCTTCTCGTTGACCAGCTCGGTGATGTCGGTGTCCAGCGAGATCTTGGCCTGCTGCAGCTCCGGGGTCAGGCGACGGGCCTGCTTCCGCTTCGTGCGGAGCTCGGACTCGACGGCCTTGACGGCCGACTCGAGCCGCACCTGCCGCTTCTCCTTCATGGCGTCGATCTCCTTGAGGAGCGTGCGGATCTCTTCGAGGTCCTCCAGGATCTGATTGTCGGCCGACGGCATGCTCACGTTCGTCACCTCGATGCCGAAGTCGTCGGAGAGGTGGTCGTTGAGCGCCGCCACGATGTTGTCGAGCGAGTCGCGCCCGCTGAACTTCACCCGGGCGTCCTCCACAGACGTGATGATGCGCAGCGCGATGTAGGAGGCATAGAGGTTGAGGCTCTTCATGATGCCCGCCGGGGTGGTGTTCGCGATGAACTTCTTCGCGTCGACCACCTGGAAGACGATCTGGCTGGAGATGCCGATGCTCGCGTAGTCGGCGGTAAAGTTCGCGTTGTGCATGTCCACCACCTGGTCCCGCTTCGAGACGAGGTACGGGATGTAGTCGGAAAATCGAAACAGCCAGTTGCGCCCGTTGCGGGTCTCTTTGTTCTCGTAGGGCTCCCCAAAGCGGCAGAGCACCCCCTCGTAGCCCTCCGGCACGTCCACCTTGGCGTTGAGCACGTACCGGGCCCCGAACGCGAGGGCGCCGCCGAGGAAAAACAGGTACGCGACCACGTTGAGAACCGAGGGCAGAAGGACCAGCAGAAAGAGCCCCATGAGCAGGGGCCCGATGCCCGCAAATCGGCGCCGGTCGGGGACAAACCTGAGCACCTCCTCCTCGTCGATCCCCCGAAACTGTTCTTTGAGCGTCTCTCGGGCCGAGTCGGTTACCATCCCGACCATCGCCCCGAGCTTGTCCTCAATCTCCCCCTGCACCTTCTTCCGTCCCTCCTCGATGGAGGCCTGAAGCTCATCCGAGGCCTTGTCGCCGACCTCGTTTGCGATGTCGCCGGCGGCGTCCTGTACGCGTTCCATGGTTGGTTGGGCGTCTTTGATGCCAACGGAAGTGAACTGCGGACGGCCCGGGAGGCGCGCTAGCCCTCCTGCAGCGACGCTTCGACGTCCTCGGAAATTTCTTCGAGCCGCGACTCAACGTTGTCCAGTGAAAACCGCTCGGTCGAGATTTCCGACTCGGACGAGATCTGGTCGAGGGCCGTCTGGAGGCGATCCATGATCTCGCTGACGTTCACGTCTTCGGCCTTCCCCTCAATCTCCTGGATGATTTCCTCAATCTCCGCCTCGGTGTAGGAGTCGCCGGCCTCCTCGACGAGGCGTTCGAGCTGCCGGAGCGTTCCGGTGTCTTCCAGCACGCGCTGGACCACGTCCTCCCCAGGGATGATGTCCTCATTCACCCCATTTACGACGACGGACTCGACCTGCGGGACGTACTCCGGCAGCTTGGTTTCGAGCTCGTCCAGAATCTGCTCCCACTCCGAGTTGAACCGCTCGATGGCCCCGATCGTGCTCATCTCTTTGGCCCGAATCTGCGCCTGCAGGGACTCGATGAGCGAGATGGCCGGGGCGATCTCCTCCTGCGCCGCGTTCTCGATCGTGGCCTCGCGGGCCTGCATGATGGCCTCCTTGTTCTCCTCGTCGTTGAGCGTCTGCCGCATCGACTTGATCTCACGGAGGACCTGATCGGTCTCCCGCACCGCCAGCTTGAGCTCGGCCACCTTCGCCTGGATTTCCTCGTCGATCTCCTCCTCGGTAATTTCGCGCAGCGTCTCGGTGGCCTGGCGCAGCCGCGTGATCGACGACACGAGCGGCAGGGCCAGCGTACGCAGGTAGTCCCCGCTCGTGAGGTTGCCGACCGGGATGTGGTCGATGATGTCGATGCCGTAGTCCGAGCCGAGCCGCTGCAACCGATCCAGGATCTGGCGCCGGTCCGGGTCGTCGGACTCCTCGAGGTCGAACTGAGAGATGTCAATCTCCTCGATCTGGGAGGCGCCCGTGAGGTACTCAACCGAGAGGTCGCTCGACTCGAGGTTGTCGAGGCGCTCCGTGACGCTCTCCCCCTCGATCTCCGGCACCGCCACCGACTCGACCATGAACTGGTTGAACTCCCGCGCACTGATCTTGAGCACCGCGTCCTTGATGATGCTCTCGTAGACCTCCCGGAGCTGGCGGAGGAATTTCTCGAAGCCGCCCCGCTCGAGGAGGCGGTACGTGTCGGTGACCCGCATGCGGATGGCCCCCCGGTACTTCTGGGTGATGTTCTCGCTGGTGTTGCCGTCAATCTCCGGCATCTCCAGCACGATCAGCTTCGAGGAGACCACCGCGTAGGGCTGCACCCGCGGGTCCAGCACAAAGCTCCACTCGCCGGGCCGGAGCGTCTTGACGATCTTCTCGTGCTTCATGAAGTGGATCTCGGCCCCCGGCTGGCCGGTGTAGAGGTTGTTTTTCACCAGCGAGAACCCGAAGTATAGCAGATAGAGCACGACCGCGGTCAGCCACGTCCCGAGCGACACCACTTCCCACCCGTGGAGCGCATCGACCGTCCAGTGCACGCCCTCCGGCAAAACGCCGAGGGGCTGGTGCAGAAAGTACACCGAGAGGACGAACACGAGGCCGAGGGCCCGGAAGAACGTCGGGAAGAAGCTGAACACCCCACTCTCAACGTAGACGATGCCGATGGTCTGTCCGTCCGGGTCCTGTTGCCCGATCCGCCGGAGCGCGTCCTGGTAACTGCCCCGCTTCTCGGTGACTCCAATCACAGAATCCATGGGGGAAGGGTCGGTGGGTGTAGAAGAGCGTTCTCTGAATGCCGGGCCGCGGGCCGGCGCGGCCCGTCCGTGGGCCGGAGAATGGAATCGTCGGATTTTTGCTGTTTCCCGCGTGCCCCTTCACGACGAAACGGGCGGAGTTGTTACAGGCCCTGCGCCGCCGACCGGAGTACCGTTCCGCCTCCCGTCTTCCCGCCACCACTTGGCCCCTACGGCCTCATCTGGGGGGCAGGAACGGTCTGTTCGGGGCAGGCTTATGTGCAGTAGCGATGATGCTGGTTCCCCTGTCGCCCTCCTCTCCGACAGTTCCGGACGCCGATGGACACGACTTCCGAAGACACGCCCCCGAACGTTTCGTTTCGAACACGCCTCGCTGTCCTCCGGCCGCGAGATCATGCGACCCTGCTCCTCACGCCGATACTCGTGGGGCTCGGCCTTCTGGAGGGGGCCACGTCGGGGGGCGCCCCGGCCGACCTGTTCTCCGCGGGCCTTCTGCTTGCGTTGGCGGCCGTGGGCGGGTACCGGTCGTACATGGCGTGGCGGAAACCCTCCTCTGATTTTCAGGCCGGACGGCCGGAGGGCAATCCGGCATCGTAGGGGAGACGCAGGGCGCACGTGGTCACGGCCCCCTCGCCCTGGAGACGCCGAGACGCCCGAACACGTGCCGTTTCGTCCGCGTGGTCCCCGAACGTTCGAACACGGGAGCACCCGGGACGGAGCGCACGCCGCCGAGACCGGGCCCTGGCGCGTTCGAAGGGCCCTCCGAACCTCGCCGCTTTCTCTTTCGCACCGCCCCGCTTCTGTATGCCCGACTCCGTTGACGCCCTCGACCACGAGCGGTTCGTCCGGGCCGCCATCGACGAAGCTGCCTCGGCCCAGGACGCCGGCAATCCGCCTTTTGGCGCCGTGCTGGTGGGCCCGGGCGGGACGGTCCTAGACCGCGCCGGCAATACGGAGGGCCGCACGGGGGACTGCACGGGGCACGCCGAGACCAATCTCGTCCGCGCCGCCTCTCAGGAGTATGACCCGGAGCGGCTCGCGAAGGCCACCCTCTACGCGAGCACAGAGCCGTGCGCGATGTGCGCTGGGGCCATCTTCTGGGCCCGCATCGGGCGCGTCGTGTTTGGGCTGCGCGCCGAGCGCCTCTACGACATGAAGGGCGACGCCGGGCGCCAGTTGGCCCTGTCCTGCGAGGACGTGCTCGCCCGGGGCAACCACGAGGTGGAGGTCGTCGGGCCGGTGCTGGAGGACGAAGCCGCGGCGGTGTTCGACATTTCATGACTTCCACGGGCGCGTGGCTCTCCGCTCAGGTCTCATCGTGGCGGACGCGCGTCACCACCGCGGTTTGGACACCGGTCAGATGCGCCTAGGGGGCAAGCTCATGCCGAACATTCTCGGTCAGTCCCCACTGCGCCCAGTCCGTTCATCAGCTACGATGCCATCGACGCCGGCAGCTCCGCCTTCTTCGTCCCCACCTCCGGGTCCGCCCCGTCCCCGCCCGGCGACGGCAGGTCGTCCGGCACGTCGGGCTTCTTCGTGTCCACCGCGTCCGGGTCGGCGGTCTCCTCCGGCAGCTTGGCGGCGGGCACCTGGATGTCGGGCGCGTCGGGCTTGAAGTTGAGCATCACTTCGAGCACGCCCGCCTTCGTCTCCGGCTGCATCAGCTCGTGCCGCAGCGTCGACGCGTTGCGGAAGCCCTTGAAGTAGCTGCTGTAGTTCTTGCGCATCTCCATCACGCCGGTCCGCTCGCCCAGCCACTCGCACTTGAGCGACAGGTGCTCGGCCACCACCTGTACGCGCTCCTCCCAGTCGGGGGGCGGGGGCAGCTCGCCGGTCTCCATGTAGGTCTTCGCGCGCTCAAAAATCCACGGGTTGCCGAGCGCCCCGCGGCCGAGCATGACGCCGTCGACGCCCGTCTCCTCGAACATCGCCTCGATGGCCTCCGGGTCCAGCGCATCCCCGTTCCCGATAAACGGCATGTCGCGGGTGCCCTCCTCCTTGATCGTGCGGAGCCACTCCCACCGGGCGTCGCCCTTGTACTTTTGCTCCCGGGTGCGGGCGTGCACCGTGAGCGCCGCGACGCCCATGTCCTCCAGCATGCGGGCCACGTCCACGATGTGAATCGAGTCGTCGTCCCAGCCCAGGCGCGTCTTGACCGTGACCGGGCGGGTGGCCTCCTCCATCACCGCCGCCGTGATGTTGCGCATCTTGTCGAGGTTGCGCAGCACCCCGGCCCCGCCGTCCTTCTGCACGATTTTGCGGACGGGACAGCCGAAGTTGATGTCGATCACGTCCGGCCCGGCGGCGTCGACCATGGGCGTCGCGTTGCGGACCTCGTCGATCCCGCCGCCCCACACCTGAATGCCGATGGGGCGCTCCTCGTCGAAAATCTCCAGCTTCTGGTGCTCGTGCTCCTGCTCGCGGAGGAGGCCCGCGGAGGAGACGAACTCGGTGTACATCATGTCGGCCCCGTACCGCTTGCAAAGGATGCGGAACGGCGGGTCGCTCACGTCCTCCATGGGCGCGAGGAAGAGGGGCCGGTCGTCGAAGTCGAGGTGGCCGATGCGCATCGAAACGGGGCCGACTTGGTTTGTAGCAGTGTGTTGCAAGGTGTCCAGAAACGCATTGCGCGCGGACGGTGGTTCCGAGAGTGTGCTGAAACGTTGAACGTTCGCACGTTTAACGAGAGCCTGTACCCATTCCGGTCGCTCATTCGTACGTTGGGTGCACGGCCTCTTTTTCCTTGACCTTCTGGCCTTCATGTCCGACGAACACCGCTTTTCCCGCCTCCGTCCGCTCTCGCTCGGCCTGCTCGCGCCGCTCGCGGTGCTACTCACCGGCTGCGGCGGCCCCAACCTCATCGAGCGTCTGTCGATCGGCAATTGGGGCTTCTGGGGCACCGTCATCATCGTGCTCGACCTCGTGGCGCTGGTCGACCTGCTCGGCGACGGCACCCGGAGCACGACCAGCACGGTCGTCTGGGCGCTCCTGATCGTCTTCGCGCCGGTGCTCGGGGTGATCCTGTACTTTATCTTTGGTCGCGAGTAGCCCCATGGAG
>ERZ1034503.83-NODE-83-length-10449-cov-8.795170_pt1 | contig 10449 bp, 9 predicted proteins | sample MGYA00520643_ERZ1034503 | MGnify/ENA primary metagenome ERZ1034503 (study PRJEB33760, sample SAMEA4777693) | hypersaline lake metagenome | biome: hypersaline environment; feature: brines | place: Spain | collected 2014-08 | depth 0 m ... | reverse complement strand
GTAATCAACTCCACTACAATTGTTCCAAAGAGGTGTTGAAACTGTAGATACCGAGAATTTCAGTCGTGCTCGCCGATCCCGTTCCGCTAAAATCCTGACTCGAGTTGTGGGTAAGAGACAGGTCTTCAGGCGCGGGAGGATGTCAACTGATGATCTTACGACTCAGAATTGGTCGATAACGCTACTCGGACTGACAAACGTCATATACGAATCTGAGAGAACAATTCCATAAGCATTCCACAAGCGTTCAGTACGGAGAGTCGATATTTCTCAGTCGTCTGGTGTTCATTTTAGCTAAGTACATTAGGGTTGTCTTGATCAAGTGGGTCTTCAATATCACCGATGATTGTTTCCAGTAGATCGGTGACGGTCACCAACCCGGTGACCTCACCGTCTTCAATGACGAGCCCCATCTCTTGTTGTTCTGTCTGGAATTGGTCAATCGCATCGCTCACATCGGTATCGGGCGATAGTGTCATTGTCGGTGCTGCAAGTTCAATTAATGCATCATTATCATTAGACAGTTGCTCACGATGACTAAACAAAGCTGGGCTATAGACAATACCATGGAAGTCGCTCAATTCCCCACCGATTAGTGGATACCGTGTATGCGGATACTCTTCGAGCTTCTGGAAGTTCGATTCAGGGGAATCCTCAGTTGACAGGCTTATGATGTCATCAGCGGAAATCATAATTTCTCTCACCGACTGTTCGCCGATTGTCAACGCATTCATGATCTCCTCACGACGATCCGCAGGTAGTTCGCCCTGTTCAAGTACTGATCCAAGCCGGGTTCGGAGGTCAGCACGAGTTTCGATGACTTCTTTTTCGGTTTCTGTCCATGCTTGGGTCATCTCGATCCCAAACAGACCGAGTGTTCCCTTCGCAACCGAGTCGCCAACCCAGATGGCTGGAGCGAGTATCTTTGCAAACCAGTACAGTACCCGTGCCCCATATTGCGCAACCTGTTTGGAGCGCTCGACACCGAGATACGTGGGCGTCTGCTCTCCATGTGTCAGGTGGACCAAATTGATGATGAGGAATCCAAGCAGCGAACCAGCCCCGACTGATGCGAGCGTAGTGTTCTCGAATACGGGTTCGATCAGAGCCGCTAATCCAGGCTCGGCAATAATCCCAAGCGCAATACTCGTTGCGGAGATCCAAACCTGACAGGTAGTCAGATAAAACTCCAAATCATTGGTCATCTCCCAAGCGAGTTCAAGTCCGGGTGTGTCGAACTCTGATTTGGGGTACTGTCTGACACGGGTTAATGCAAACTCAATTGCGACAAAGTAGGCGTTCACCAAAATAAGAATGATACCACCGAAAATCCGTAATCCAATCTCGAGCGGTTCCATCATTGAATTGTAACAATAGTAGACGGAAATAGCTTTGATATTAAATAAATGATAAGATAAAATAAACAGAGTCTATGATGTTCTTTTCGGACGCCAAGCCACCGCACATGTCTCAGGAAGACTCGATGGTACCCATCAAATCAGCAATTGATTCAACGATTTTATTCGGTCGATATGCATACTCCGATACGTCTTGGCGGTTGGTTGATCCCGTTAATACAAGATACGTAATTAGACCAGCCTCAATGCCGGCTACCACATCCGTATCCATTCGATCACCGACCATCGCCGTAGATTTCGAGTGGGCTCCAAGTCGGTTCAACGCACTACGAATCATAATTGGATTGGGTTTCCCAACGAAGTATGGGTTCTTGCCAGTGGCCTCCGTGATGAGGGCGGCAACGGAGCCAGTGGCTGGAAGCGGACCCTCAGCCGAAGGAGCCGTCGCGTCTGGGTTTGTCACGATGAATCGCGCACCCTGGTTAACCAGCCGGACAGCCTCGGTGATGTTCTGAAATGAATATGTCCGACTCTCTCCAAGAACGACAAAATCTGGGTTAGTACTGGTAAGCGTGTAGCCCACGTCGTGAAGCGCCGTTTTCAACCCAGCCTCGCCAATTACGTACGCTGAAGCGTCCGGCATTTGATTCGAGACAAATTGTGCTGTAGCCACAGCTGAGGTCCAAATCCGGTCTTCCGGGATATTAATTCCAACTTCTGAGAGATGAGCAGCTAAATCGCGTCGTGTGTAAATTGCGTTGTTAGTTAGCACAAGGAACTGACGTTTTTGCTCTCTGAGTTGATGAATAAAATCCTCGGATCCTGGAAGAGCAGTATCGTCACGTATCAACACGCCGTCCATATCGATCAACCATGTCTCGGGTTGTTCCTCTGTATCAGACATCTTTACCGACACCTGCAGTTACTCATGCGAGTGACAAACTTCAGAGTTTATTACATGATAGAGTGTCAGTAATCCAGCCAAACGATCACTACAGCGTGCTGTTGCTCGTATCTACTCGTTTGAGACGAGAACCGACTATTATAACGCTTGTAGCGCTGGCTGCTGTGTTGAAGATCTGTATTCAGCGCAGCATCTTCGAGGATATGATCGATTAAGCATTTCAGCACATCACAGATCGAGAATCATCAAAAAACAAGGATCAATCAAGCATCATCTCAGATCCAAACCGCGTATCTGCGAGTCATCGATGATAATCAGCGAGATTCTCTCACGTCAGTGCTGACGGTTGTGTAAATATACGACTTATTCGGGGTGGATTCATTTATTTCGTTGGTAAATTATCATGTATGTCATCGGACTCACCGAATCAAGAGTTCACTGAGGTCGCTAATATCGATGTCCTCCGCGACAACGGACGAACAGTCGCAATGGTAGAGGGCCGCCCGGTCGCACTCTTTCATCACGAGGGTGAGGTGTACGCCCTCGACAACCGCTGTCCACATATGGGTTTCCCGCTTTCGAAAGGCAGCCTCAAGGACGGTCTACTAACGTGTGATTGGCACCACGCACGATTCGAACTTGCACAGGGGGATACACTCGACATCTGGGCTGATGATGTTCAAACGTTCCCAACCCGGGTTCAGGACGGGACTGTCTACGTCGATCCAAATCCCGAGCCAGACGTTCCCCCAGAGACACATTGGCGTAACAGACTGGCAGATGGTTTAGCGGAGAACCTCTCATTGGTCGCCGCGAAGGCTGTCATCCATCTTGACCACTACGACGAAGGATTTGTGACACCGCTCGAAACCGCAGTCGATTTTGGGACACAGTACCGCGCTGACGGCTGGGGGCGGGGCATGACGACGCTCAGTGCGATGGCGAACCTCTACGGTGATCTTGCTCACGATGAGAAACTGCGAGCGATGATCGTCGGCGTCACCGAGGTTGCAGACAACTGCGACGGCGAACCGCCCCGGTTCGAACAGTATGCGCTCGACAATGACGATCTGTCTCAATCACGACTCAAGTCCTGGTTCCGTGACACCTGTGATGTCCGCGACAGCACGGGCGCCGAGCGCTGTCTGCGCACCGCGGCGAATACTCTTGCCCGTGAGGATCTCGTTGAGATGCTTGTCGCTGCTGGGACCGACCACATCTACATGAATAACAGCCACACAGTCGATTTTATCAACAAAGCCGTTGAGACGCTGGATTATGTCGGCTGGGACCGACGTGAGGCCGTCCTTGCAACTGTGGTTGACGCAATTGCTGATGCCTCGCGTGGTGAGGAGACCAGCACATGGACCAGACCGGTTGACGTGGCTAAGATGTGTTTCGACGCTGCCGAGGACCTGCCCGAAATGGTCGCCGCTGGTGCCGGCAAAGACTGGAACCGTCCTGATGGATTCATAGAAACGCTGCTTTCCGCTGACCCACATCGCCTGGACGAAGCCCTCCGAGACGCTGTCGCCAGCGGTGCAAGCACCGAGCAACTCGCGCACGCCATTGCGGTCACCGCACTTCGACGGGTTGCCCACTTCGGCACCGGCAATGAGTTCAGTGACTGGAACACGGTTCATCACACAGTTTCGTTTGCTAATGCCGTCGACAATCTTGCACGTCGCACCAACGCCCCAGATGTCTATAAGGCCTGCTGGCAGGGTGCGATGTCGGTGTATCTCGACCGGTTTCTGAATCAACCACGGGCAAGTGTCCCTGAACCCGGTGCGGGAGCGGACGGTGACCCCGCCGAGCTACGGGAACGCCTGCTGGCAGTCTTCGACGAACAGGGTGGCGTCGACGAAGCAGCACGGGTCGTTGGCGGGCATTTTGACGCTGGCGGTGACCCCGCAGCGCTCAAACGGACGATGGGTGAGGGGCTGTTGAGAGAGGACGCCGGCTTCCACACGCTTCAGAACGTTGAGGCTGGCTTTCGACAGTTTGAATTAGCCGAGAGCGAGCGCGAACGACGACTGGCATTAATTGCGCCGGCACGTTATATGGCTGCTCACTTCCCTACCCGGCGCGAGGACGAACAGACAGTCACAATCGCGGAACGACTCTTCGAAGGTGAGAGCATCCACAAGGGCGTCAAGAACTGATACCGTTGGCACCCGATATCGATACCGCGCGGTTTGATTCCTATAATTGCGCCCTCGCATACAGGATATATCACACAGTCTTCTGTCACAATTCATCGCGGTCATCACAGATTTGCAGACAGCCAGATGTCTTTTTGTCAGTCAATATGAAAATACCAGTAATACTATATGAAACATTTGCGGATTCACTGATATTCATTAAAACGATGTTATGATGAGAGTATATAATAATGAAAATTTCACAGCCTGGTTTGAGTAATGGCTATCCAAGTCGCGAGTGAGGAAGCGGCAGTGATAATGGCAGCGACAGCGACAGCAACAGCAACAGCGACTCCGGACATCTCGAATGAACGCGGAATTGATTCATAATTGAGACTGCAACGAAGAGTAATGTTAGTGAAATTTCGACTCAAGACACTTGCTAGTGTCACTATTCTTTGTGTTCTTCTGAGCACTGTCATCGTGGCATCTCCGCGAGCAACCGTCGTCACGACCGCACAGCAAACTGATCGTTCATACTCTCATCAAGATGGGACTGACCCAGCGGTTCAATTCGAAAACCAAACTGTTTCGACCGGTTCGACATCGGTGATCGTCTCAACTGCAACGTTCAGTGGAGACAATAACGAATAGTTCAATATTGTTGTTCATCAAGCCACCGACACCGATAGCGACAGAACAATCCAAGCCGACGAGATTGGCGCGAAAATTGGTGAATCTGTCGCAGTTGATCCTGGCACAACGACGAATATCACTGTCAATCCCAGTAAGCAGGTGGGTTCTGAGGATACTGTGAGCTAAATAACTGATACGCAGACACTAATGACGATGCTGCACACAACAGAGACAAACGACAGTGATACTATCGTGCATGCTGTTCCGGTCAAATAAAACATGGTGCCCGTGTTTGATTAGGCAGACGTAACTGTCTCCGCAGAGCAAACACCAACCGCGACACCGACCACAACAGACCCTAAAGACCCCGAGGCTCCAGGCTTTGGTCCAGTCGTCACGATTGCTGCCGTGATCACCCTCGGAATCACTGCTTGGTATCGCTCTCGTCATCAGTGATGAATTGAAATCAAACTCGACTCAGAATTGTGGTGAAACAAGAAGTAAAATTTGAATGAGAGTCATAGTTACAGTTGGATTCCCCCTTTCGTAAAGGTGAAATCCCACTCTGCTCCTCGGACGTACACCCGAACGACACCAATTGGAAGAATATAAGCCCACAGCACAACCTGTGACTCGATTGCGTCAATTCCTGTCGCAAACATCCCAGCCACGAGAATGACTGTTATCGGGACGACCACGCACAGAAGTATCATGAGAACTTCGAGAAGAGGAATCACGCCGAATCGAAGTGCTTCTGCCGGCGACCGTGTCTGATATTGTTGATTACTCACGAACTCCTGATACACACGTCTCAGTTGGGCAAGACAGATGCCACCAATTGCCATCAGTGTCGACATCGTAAGAAGCGATTGTGGAGTATTCTGAGAAAACTCAGACAGCGCCGTCAGGGGGATTAGAATCACAAAAATAAATGCAAACACAGCGTACTTTCCAGCCAATTTGAGGTTCCGAGAGTATATTGGTGGGAGCCACTGGACTGGTCGGAGTGTCCGTGGTTGCGTCTCTTCACGCCAGTGGTCACTCTCAAGAGTTTCGACAGGATCTGCTGCAAACAGCGCGACAGTTGGAAACAAGATATTGATTACGACGATTTCACTCACGTACAGGAACGCTATTTCAGTGAGACTCCACTGGAATACAGCGATTCCGACGTACAGCGCCAGATGTTCAATGACAGAAGGAAGATGATCCGAATGTAGCCGTAACGGCAGGACTTCGGCAATTCGTTCCTGCATGTTCGGGTTTTGGTATCTCATCGCACAAAATCCGGTCGCTTCGATTCTCTTTACGCACCTGGACTATCGGAGTTACAACGCTCACGTAGTCGCTCGGAAGGTGAACTTCTGGGTCAGAATACTGTGTAAATCAGCAATTCTTTGTTGATAATATCGCTTTGCGTGATGTGTTTTGAGGGAACCTGAGGGAGTCATGAAACCCACGCGTCATCCGACGCAAAGTCATTTATTGGAGATAGTCCAGGAATATATCACATGTCTATCGAAAATCTTCCTGGCTCTCTCTCATTGTTATTTGGAGGAATTATTGGGACTGCAGTCGGGCTGATTGCGATGACTAATGGAATAAAAGACGTGAACAGGTGGTGGAAAACATTCACCACAGATTCAGTGTCAATCGATGAGGCTATCGCAGCGGATGAATTGGTTCAGATCCAAGGCTCTGTTCGCGCTTTTTCGTCTCAATCGGATTCACTCCCGGGTAACGTATTGACATCACCAATCCGAAATGAGAAGTGTGTCGCATACGAGTATGTGATTAACTCTCAACTGAATGATAACTGTTCGATTGACTCTGGGGGCAACTCTCGTCCGTTCATTGTTTCTGATGAAACAGCGGAGATATTCGTTGATCCTTCCCGGGAGAGTCTGTCGCTGAATACACAGACAAAGACAGTCACAGGCGGGGAGGAGATGTTAGAACAGATTGAGAATACAGAGAGAGTTGATGTTGAGCCATCAGCCTATACAGGATATGCAAGCAGTATCCCAAATCCTATCGAATTAATAGAGGGAACGATCAATATTAATGAGACAGTAACAATCGTTGGGAAAGCCACCCAAGCGTCAAAGGAAGTTACCGTCGATGCTAATGGAGGTGTGGATATGAACTCAGAGACAATTACAGATGTAGATGTAGACGTAGACGTAAATGCAATCATGACGCCTCAAGAACAACACTTGACAGTGATGAATGATGAGCCAAGAACCACCGCGTTGAAGACAGGCGCCCGAGGATTGTTTATTTTGATTCTTGGGCTCCCATTTGGTCTCATTGGGATAGCCGCTGTTGTGACTAGTCTCAGCAGACTCATCGGATTGGTCATGACAGTAACCCTCATTTTTACTCTCAGTGTCAAGGTCATTCCTGAACTCTAGAAGACACCCTCAAGAGGGCAGACAAATACAGATGGGTTGTAATCATTCTAGTACATCGTATCTCTATGTTGCTGTTTATAACTGGAAACGCGCGGTTATTGATTCTATCTGTGATTCCAGTGTCACCGATGGCCATATACTCACAAAGAGATGAACTGGCATTTGGTATCTCCGCGGGTGGGTATCACAGTGGTCATGAACAAAAACTGGTATTACTGAAAGGGACATTGAATGATGACATCGTCAATCACTTTTTAAGCTCATCGCGAGGCTCAAGATTCGAGAGTTCGTATAAGACTGAGACGCATATGAACAGAGGCGTCCCAAATAAAAGAATCAAAACTGGCACAGAAATAAGCCAGGGAGTGTTTCCATCACCCAATTGATAGGCTATCGACGCCAGAAGAAAGATGATAATGGAGAGGAAGTATTCAATCCGTCTCATATTCACTCAATTACGTCAGATCATTATCTCTTTTACGAGAAGCGCCGTGATTAATGTAATCTCTCATTAGTGGAATGTATCGATGATGAGTGAATGAGATGTGGGATATCCATAGTATCCGAGTCAGATTTCGGTATGACGGTCGATGAATAGTCGATAATAAACAGTCGCTTGAGCCATGCAATTGCCGACTGGGGGTCGTCAGTGACATTTCTGAGTATCTCGAATAAGATTTCTCCAAACGTACGCGGTGACCACATCAATTGAGCACCCGGCTCTCCCGACGATCACCGTCGAATAGTCGATCCTTCATCAGTTGATATTCGAGCCATATCGGAAGGTACTCCAGAGAGGTTTATGCCAATCGAGACCGGATTATATAGTATATGAGTCATGTTGCAGATACAGAAGAATTACTTGAGGAGCTTGCGACACTGCCGACGCTCGCCCATCCGACAGTCTCCCCAGACGGTGATCAGATCGCGTTCTATTATGACATTACTGGACGCAATGAGTTGCACGTCCTCAATGTCGAGAGTGGTGAGGTAACTCAGTGGAGTGAGGGTAATGTTCCCCGGAATGCCCGATGGCCCATCAATTGGGCTGCCGACGGAGACAGCGTCTTTTTTCACCTCGATAATAACGGTAACGAGCAAAACGATATTTACCGGATTTCTCAGGATGGCAAGGCTGAGGCTGTTGTCGAAATGGACGGACAGGTCGCTATCAATGATATCGGTGAGGACGGCGATACACTGATTATTGGCTCCAGCCGCGACGGTCAGATGAATCTGTATAATCATGATCTCTCATCCGGCGAGACGGCAAAAATAACCGAGTACGAACGAGCCGCCGCCGGTGCTATTCTTTCACCGGAATGTGATCAAATCGCTTACGCGACAAATGAAAGCGACAACTTCGATAATCAGGATATCTACATTGCCGATACAGACGGGGCGACGACGCAAAACCTTGATATTGGAGATACTGGTGCAGAAGCCTCGCCTGCTGATTGGGGACCAGACGGAGAGCGTCTTCTTATTTCAGACAACTCGACAGATCTCGGTCGACTTGGTGTTTATGATGTCAATTCTGAGGAACTAACGTGGTTTGAAAATGATGAATTTGAAGAGAGTCCAAAGGCATTTCTGCCAGACGGCAAACGTGTCCTCGGCTATCGAAGCCGAGAAGCTGAATCTGTCCCAATTATTTACGATAGTGAGACCGGCGAGGCGACCGAGTTTGATCTCCCTGGTGGTGTTGCAAGTTTCGGTACGGAGGCGATTGTGGATAAAAATCGAGTTCTTCTGACCCACACTACTCCAACCCAGCGTCCGGAATTACTGATCTATAATATTGAGACACACGAGCACAAGACACTGGTCGAAGCGGAGTATGGTCCCTTCAGTACAAATGACTTCGCTGATGCAGACTACATTACTGTCGAATCTGATGGTGTCCCTGAGACTGATCAAGCGGCAGTTGAGCACGACCCCTACGAGGAGTTTGAGATTGGCGCACTATTATTCGACTCGGGACAGCGTCCGTCGCCACTCATTATTAACCCTCACGGCGGTCCGCGAGCACGCGACACCAAGCGATTTAATCTTTATACCCAGGTGTTAGTCTCGCTTGGGTTCTCTGTTTTGCAGGTAAATTACCGTGGTTCGACTGGTCGGGGTCGAGAGTTTGTCGAAGAACTGTACGACGATTGGGGTGGTGCAGAGCAAGGCGATATCGTCACCATCACTGAACACGTTCTCGATGAGCATGACTGGCTTAATGATGACCAAGTTGTCGTCTTTGGAGGCTCCTACGGCGGGTATTCCGCGTACTGGCAGATGGTCCAGTATCCAGATCTATATGAGGCTGGAATTGCTTGGATTGGACTGACAGATCTTGAGGATATGTTCGAAACCACCATGCCGCACTTCCGGACCGAACTGATGGAGAAATACCTCGGTACGCCCACGGAGAATCCTGAAATCTATGAAGAGCGGTCTCCGGTAAACTATGTTTCGAATCTTGATGCTCCGATTTTCCTCATCCACGGCGTTAATGACCGACGCGTCCCCGTCTCACAGGCTCGCATTTTCAAAGAGGCTCTTGAGGACCGTGACCTCGAAGAAACCGATGACTATGAGTATAAAGAATTGGGTGAAGAGGGTCACGCTTCCTCAGACCAAGACCAGAAACTCCGGACATTTCAAGCACTTGCGGACTTCTTAGACCGTCGGGTCGGTACGAATCCAAAATCTATCGTCGCTGACGACTAATGACAATTGTTGGCGATTTTATCTACTTTATTCAGTGTGACCGATTGGGATACTGCGGAATCTTTGTTCGTTATCATACAGAATCAAGGAGAATACCTGCCGGTTTAGTAGTTCACAGAAGAAGTAGGTACTTGAGTAGACATGCATCAGTCAGAATAGTTCTCTCGCATCGAATGAGTGAATCAGTTCACCCAGAAGTTTGTTGAATCGCTACAGCCGCAGGATGAATCCGACAACTCGGAGTCAATCTCCGCTACGAGAGCCACTCTGAG
>ERZ1034503.81-NODE-81-length-10641-cov-11.117986_pt1 | contig 10641 bp, 14 predicted proteins | sample MGYA00520643_ERZ1034503 | MGnify/ENA primary metagenome ERZ1034503 (study PRJEB33760, sample SAMEA4777693) | hypersaline lake metagenome | biome: hypersaline environment; feature: brines | place: Spain | collected 2014-08 | depth 0 m ... | reverse complement strand
TGACCCCGAGGTACTTCACCAGCCCTCGATGGGTGACACACACCCCACCGGTTCCGACGTTAGATGAATTGGTGACCACGCGGGTCAAAGATCCGATGATTAGACACACCCCACCAGTTCCGACGTTAGCGGTCACGAACGCAGGTAACTAAGCTGAAAATATTAGAGGTGATCCGTATTCCGTCTCAGGATTAAAAAACATGTAAAATTTGAGTCAGTTTATCCATACCTCTAGTATAATACAATCAAGATGTCTCCGCAGGACGCAGGACAAAGTACTAGATATGGAGAACTCCTCGCCGTCCCCGGAATTGATTGGGTGCGCCCACATCCTTCAAAAGGAATTACCTTCGACTGTCATTGTAATTTCTCTCAATATAGGACAAATTACCCTCAATTTATATCAAGCTATGATACGAATATATGGATATGACCCGCGACAACATCTCCAGTAATGGAGACTAGTCCCCGGTGCTCGTGACCCAGCGGACCACAGGCGCAGATCGCGTCCGGATGGTTGCCCGTCAGCTAACTGAACCGCGTACTGCGAACTGGATCGCCTCCGAAGCCGACTGGTTCTACGAACCAACCAAACGCGTTCCTGAACGCCTCGTCGATAATCGCGTCATTCGCCGTACTGATGAAGGTCGACATACGACCTACCGCCCCGACTATCGTCAGCAGGCAATGCGCGAGGCGATGGCGCTCTGTGACGACGCAGACTCCGTCGAGCAATTGACCGACCGTCTCAGCGAGATAAAAACCCAGATCCAGGAGTGGAAGTCAACGTGCGATGTCTCCTCTCCGAACGAACTTCGAGCGACTATCGCCGATGCTGACCTCACTTCCGACAAGGAAGCCGAACACCTCGAAGGTCGGCTCGAGATTGTCAGATTCGCCGTTCGCGAGTGGGACTTCCTGAGCTCTAGTGCGGCGTTTGTAGAGACCAGCGACTAGTCCATGGCGGTCCCGCATCTCGGCGGCGATCCCAATGCGAACCTGTACGATCAACTCAAATGAGACTTGATCGTGTATCTGAAATCAGTCATGTTGAGTTCCTCCCCGACCGGGCAAAAGCCGAGTAACTCAAAGCGACGTTCGATCCCAATCACCTCGATATCGAGACAGGTCCAGAGTCGCCAACACTAATCATCACTCGGTATCGCCAGACCCGCGACGACTGGTTCCGCGTTAATTATAGCGACCCGAATACGGGCTTCCATGCTGGTTGGCATCAGGACGAAGATCATCCCGATTTCGGTCCCCGCGCACTTCCAGTACACCGACGAGGTCGAGACTGATTATAAATCCTCCTTGTTTGAGCATGAAACGCTGTCGCTCCGACTGTTGGAAGTCATCAATCACCTCGTCTCAGAGGTCCTGTACATCCAGGGCTGATCCGATGGTCGCGATTACTCAGCAGTAGTTGAAAACACGCCGGTTCATCAGTCAGCGCTTCCAGAATATCCTCAGCTAACTGGTGGTTGATATACGCAAGAACGCCAATAACTGTTGATGGAATCCGATTTTCGCCTTGTGTGTATGTCAAGAAGAGGGGTAGGATTGGATGCTGACGTACACTCCAGAGAAGAGAGAAGGACAACCGCGAGAAGGTGCTGGTTAGGCTCATACCGCGGGCGCTGCACAAGCCCTACACTGAGATCACGAGCCTCTCGAAATGTGACAGTATCTTCCTCAGCGCTGGCTACCCACCAGTTGAGCGAGTATGATAGGAGGTTCCGGAGTCAAAACTGGTGAGCTCGGTAATACGCTGCTCTAACTCTTCGATTTCGGCTTGGAGCTCGGTTGTGTCTTCGTCGGCACCAGCTAACTGGTCTTTGAGCCCTTGAAGACGAGTTTGTTTCATTTCTTCGTCGACATCTGCCTTCCGTACATACTCGCTCTCCTCGATATCATACACATCGGATTCAGAGAGTGCTGTCACTTCCAATGCGTCATCAACTTTGCTTGCATCGATGCTCATGATACGCTCAGGGGCAATTCCTTGCGCCTCCAATCGCTCAAGAACCGTCTCATCATCTTTGAGTGTCCGATTTTTGCGGGCAGTCCGTTGGACGGAGCCGTACTGTCCGCTGACAGGCTGATCGTGGTGGAGACGGTCGAGCAAGACGCCACGAACGTCTTGTCGAAGGTCGTTGGCGTTGCGCTGGACGTCTGACAGCAGCGTGTAGAGGTTCACAAGCGTCGGCATCTCTAGGTCGGTGAGTGACGTTACATCGTGCTGCTCGAGCGCGTCGATCAACAGAAGTGAGTCTGCGTACACCGAGATATCGGGCTCTTCTCGTGAGGTATCGTTGTGTTCGACCGTGTGTGCATCGACAAGTGGCGACGCTGTTGGCGTCTCGCTTTCGGAGAGCGTGCCGTCCCGGTCGTCGATCGTGAATCGCGGATGAAGACTCGCGACGGTTGCATACGGTTCAGCTCCAGGTGGGAGGCGATCGAGATCGAACGCTCCAGCCGCATCGTCAACGCGCTGGAACAACGTCTCGAATTGCTCTCGCTGGAGCGGCACAGTCTCACTGCCGGTCTGATACTCGATCAGCATTCGATGTTGCTGGACGTCGGTAATCTGAAACGGCTTCTGAGAGACCGGAGTAAGGAGTGTGGCGTCTGCTGGAAGTTCCTCCACGTTGTCGAGGAGATTGCTCCACGTCACTCGAAATGGCATACTGGTAATTCAATACTGCGAGACAAAAACATGCGGGCGTACGCGGTTGAGCTCACCGTAATTAACCAACAGATAGCAACAGACGGACCAGTTTGTTGGTTAATGTGGGCTTTTTGCAGCTATACGGGTTATGCTGGAGTGACTGACTTTTAGGGGCGCTGTGGTGTGTTCGGGTGTTACTTCCAGCCGGTTCCTCATGGAAGAGGTCGGGAGGAATTAAATTCCCTTGCTGATGTAGTGCGGTCTCAACAGGGAAGCCTCGGGGCTTGCCCCTGAGGTATGTCACAACAAACGTGGGCGTAATACTTGTAACGCTCTTATGAAGTACATTGTTGGTAAGAACTCTCCGGACTGAGTGAATTCGGAAAATCGATTCTTTCACCCTGTCTCACTCCTGTTCTGGTAAGTCCAGACGCCGTGTAGAACTACAATAAGATCGCCCGACAGCTCGCCACCAACAATGGTCTACGCAAGAGCATACTTATAATGTGAAACGATGATGATAGCATATGAGCAATACGTATTCGCTCAGCATCCGAGTCGAATCATACAATTTCAGCGGTGAGTTCTATCTTGTCGGCAATAGATACAGCACGGGTGAGGAAGTACTCAAACACGTCGCAACCGACCACATCTTGGCGATGAAGCAACGTCCCCACGTCGCCGAGTATCTTCTTGAAACCCTTCAAGCGGGGGAGACTGTGAATAAATCCGCATACGAGCAGGCAGATCCCGATATCTCCTGTGGACTTCATTTCGATGTTGATCATCAGCAGTTTCGGTTCTGGGCTGGGGATAGGGATGGGGATGAGACCGTCGAGATCGGAAGTCAACCGAGCAAGAGTGAACTTCGCTCAATGGCTGATGACCTCTCGACGTAGTGCGTCCCTCATGAGGTGTCTGCTCCAGCACAGACAAGTATCCTACCCGCATAGACAGGGTTGAATGCGTCTCGCCTTTGATGACGGCACGCTTCTTCTTGAAGACGCCCCTGATACTGTGCCATATGCTGAGTGGGATGACCGTGTTGAAGAGTATCGGGCACGGGCACAACACTATCGCGATATCTGTGATTGGCTGGCTGACCCCGACGAACAAGCCACTCTCACCCAATCCACAGCGACCATAGCTGAGTTCGAAGATGATGCCCGTGCGTACTCCGAGTTTCATTTCACTCCCTCGGTTGCTATCGAACCGCGCGATTATCAGCAGGAGGCTCTTTCGGCGTGGCAGGACAACGACCGTCAGGGAAGCGTTGTTCTCCCGACTGGAAGCGGAAAGACGTTCCTTGCTGTCCAAGCGATTGCTGATGCAGGTGTGAGTACGCTGGTCGTCGTTCCGACGATCGACTTGATGAACCAATGGCACGCGACGCTCACTAACGCGTTCAGCGAGCAACTCCCTGATGGGGTCGGTGTTCTTGGTGGCGGAAGTCACAATATCACAAACATCACGGTTACGACCTATGACTCCGCCTACCGCTACATCAACGAATACGGCGACAAGTTTGGACTTCTTGTTGTCGACGAAGTACACCATCTGCCAGCTCCAACCTACCAGCAGATTCCTGAAATGACGATCTCCCCGTATCGACTCGGACTCACAGCCACCTATGAGCGTGCTGACGGCAAACACAAGACATTGAAGGAGCTTCTGGGCACGGTCGTCTACCGAGAGGAGGTTGACGAACTTGCTGGCGAGTACCTCAGCGAGTACGAAACCATCCATCTCGGGGTAGAGTTAACAGGAGACGAACGGGAACAATACGATGAAGAGTACGGGATTTACCGTGACTATGTTGACAGCCACGATTTTGACCTCTGGAAAGAAAACGGGTATGCTGAGTTCCTCAAGCGGACTTCGTATGACCCACAGGGGAGACGGGCTCTCATCGCCAAGCAACGAGCGGAAACCATCGCTCGTACTGCTGAAAAGAAACTTGACACGCTCGATACCCTCCTGAAACGACATTATGACGACCGCACTATTATTTTCACCGCCAACAACGAGTTCGCATACGACATCTCTCAAGAGTTCGTCGTCCCGTGTATCACACACCAGACTGAGACTGACGAACGAACAGAAATTCTGGAGCGGTTTCGGACGGGGGAGTACTCGATGCTCGCTACCTCACAGGTGCTTGATGAGGGAATCGACGTGCCTGCGGCGAACGTTGGGATTATTCTCTCAGGGAGTGCGTCGAAACGCCAGTATGCACAACGATTAGGGCGAATTCTCCGTCCAACAGACGACCGACAACCCGCTCGTCTCTACGAGATCATCGCCGAAGACACAATGGAGACCTACGTTTCCGAACAACGTCGGCAGGGGGTGACTTCAGATGCTAACAGCTGACCTTGCACGCTCACGCACGGACGAGAATAGCATTACTCCGTTGCTCATCGATACTGACGAGCAACAGTATCGAGAGACAGCGGCGGAGCTCATCCAGATTTTTGAGGAGCATCTCGGCGAATCGAGAGGAGAGTTGGAAGACACGATTGACCAGCTCACGGTTTCGGATACCGACTACAAAATCGTCCAAGGGCTGGCGAAGCTACTGAAAGATGAATGTGAGTTTGAGACGGTTGCTCCAGTTGACCCACGGAAGATTCGACAGGAGCTTTTCGAAGTTGCGAACAGGAATCACCCGATTGTCCGTCAACCAACGTTGGGAGAGGATACCCAATCCGTGTGGATATACAGTACCGTTGCTGACCGACTGGGTATCTCGCTTGAAGAGTGCTATCGGGGAATGTATGCGGACTTGGAGGAGAACAAGCGACTCGTCCGCTTTGGACACCGTGTTTCCGATAAATACGAGGGGGCTGATGAGTCATCAACAACAACGCGACTCACGGGTGATAGTGAGGAGTCCTACGCTGAGGATACCATCACAGTTGACTGGCTTCTCACGCGATACAATCTGGCTCTGGCACAGGCGGAACTCTACGATGCAACCGAGATGCGGATACGGGTTTGGGACTCATTTGCGACTGTTTTTAGCTATGTCAAGCTATTCGGCTTGATGCACCGTATCTATCCAATCGATAGCGACGGTAATCGTGTCCCCAGTACAGACGTTGCTGACGGGTATGAGGCGATTCTAGACGGAGCAGCGTCTCTCTTCTCGAAATCACGGAAGTACGGGATACGGATGGCAAACTTCCTGCCTGCACTCCCGTTGTGTGACCGCTGGGAGATGGAGGCGGATATTCTCGACGACGAAAGCGGATCCGCAGGTCGGACACTCTCGTTTGAGCTTGACTCCTCCAGTGGATTGTCTTCGCACTACTCGGCTCAAGGCGAGTTCGACTCTGATGTCGAACGAACGCTTGCTCAGAAGTGGGAGCGAATGAATACGGACTGGAAACTCGTCCGAGAGGATGATGTGCTGGACTTGGGTGCGGAGGTAATGCTTCCCGATTTCGCTATCGAACACCCAGATGGACGGCGGGTAGTGTTCGAGATCGTCGGGTTCTGGACGCCCGAATATCTTGATAAGAAGCTGGCGAAAATACGAGACGCCGACCGTGATAATCTCATTGTCGCCGTATCCGAGCGATTGGATTGCTCGTCGGATGACTTCGAGGGGATGGATGACCGTGTGCTGTGGTTCAAATCAGGGATTCACGTCTATGATGTCGTGGAGTTGGCTGAGGAGTACGCTGTCGACGGACGCGCCCCTGATCACCGACACTGACCGGAGCCGCTTCGCCCCAGATATTCCCAGGTCGAGATGACTACCAGCCTTCGCCGGGCGGCGGATACTGCTCGATAGGCTCGCCTTTCTCTTTCACGACTTCCGGCTCTGTATCGCTGGTTCCGCCCTCGCTGATCTCCTTGAGAATGGCATAGAAGCGCCATTCGTCACCGCAGTCGAAGAGGTAGCAGATCCGGTCCCGTTCGTCCAAGTCCAACTGACGGGCCATTTGACCGACTGTCGTCTCGCCCACGTCATACTCCTCGCCACCGCGCAACATTCCGGCTGGGGATTGTTCGATCTCTCCAGGGCGCTTGTACTGGACGTCGCTGTCCCAGTAGTCTTGGTCAGTTCCGAAGAACCAGAGATGATCCTGGTTCAGCGTTTTCCAGGTGGATCCTCCGGCCTCAAGGAGCGACCGAAGCGTAGCGAAGGAAGCGAGTAGGCCGGAGAGGAAACCATTACCGTCTGAGAACTGCCCGACGACTCTCTTGTCTAATCTAAACCTGTTTCGATGCCCTTTGCACCTCCAAAATTGTCCAAAGGAAGGCTAGGGTACACCGGTGCAAACGCCGCTGGCTCTCTCGGGCCGAAGGGTCATCAAACGACAACTGCCTCTAGCCGATATATCAGAATTCACTCACAGAGTAGTGATGCGATCCGCGGTGAGGTTTGTCGCCCCCGAGAGGGGCGAGGGGCTGTCGTAAGCGCCCACTCAACAACCATGTCTTCCGAACACGAGCAACAGCGATCACGACTCCCTAGCGAGCACACTGAACAACCGAGCGACGAACCGTGGATAGATCTCGAACTGACGCTCCCTCACAACAGAAGTCCGACTGGCATCGTCTCATTCGTCGAGTGCGCACTCGTCGAACTCACCCACGAAGACGTCGGAGCCGAGTTCGTCTCAACGAGCGTAGCGGGCGTGAAGCGGACACAGTTCATCGCCGTCGACGACGTCGGCCAGCGGTTCAAGAAGCGGTATTTCGACAAGCGTCTCGGCTGGCACGAAACGACAGTCAGCCGAGACGCGGTTCGTGAGGAGTTGGTCAACCGACTCACACAGCGGTCGTCACTGGGCAGTGATGTGGGTCAGCATGGCGTCGTCGACGATCAAGACAAATTCAAGATGGTGCCAGTTCGGGAGCTGTGAGTTCGGGAGTGACGCCTTAACCAACAATAGCACGAGAGAATAACGCCTGTTGGTTAAGATTGTGGTAAGTTGGTGAATTCCGCCCCGCACAAAGTCGGGAAACTATTCCTCGAAGCAAGAACTATATCCTATGCCACGCAAGAACGAGTATGTCCAACAGCGAGTCTCCAGATGGCCCGCCCTTTTTCGAGGATGCGTTTCGTAGCGACGACGTTGAGCAACGCATCTACGGGACCATTCTCCAGACTCGCGAGCCGACGACAGCGAGCGCCATCGCCGACGTTGCCGACTGTGACCCGAAAACGGCTCGGAAATATCTGGGCTGGTTCAGTGAACTCGGTATCGTCACGCGCCACAATGGCCATCCGGCCACGTACGAGCGCAACGACGCCTACTTCGAGTGGCGGCGAATCAACCAGCTCGCGGCCGACCACTCCGTCGAAGACCTCCAGCAGCGCGTTCGGGAACTAAGCTCGCGGATCGAGGCGTACGAGGACACGTACGGTGCCCCGACGCCAGCGGCCGTCGACGCCGTCGACGCCGCAGAATCGAGCGACGACCGGACGATTGATGACGTGTACGGTGACCTCGGCGACTGGGCGACCGCTCGGGACGAGCGAACGCGCTACGAACGTGCCCGTCAGCAACGCGCGAGCACTGAGACCGAACAGGTATCCGGGTAGCCACACTGATGGTGCCGCCAACAGGGGACGGCGGAAGCCCCGCACCTATCGATCGCCCAATACTCGAGTTCCTGCAAACACGTCTACAAGCAACGGGTCAGGTCGCAACAGCACTCATCACCGACGCGGGCGGCCATCTCGAACTTCGTGTGACACTCACACCATCGTACTATCCAGACTCCGTCGAGGAGGCGACGCTGGCTGTTCGCTGGTACACGAACGACGACTTCAAAATTCACTACCGGGAGGTTCAGTCAGACCGCTCCTGGGAATGTCGGTGGGATCGCCACCCAAACCCCCACAATACCCAAGACCATTTCCACCCTCCACCCGCTGCCCCCACCCCCGGCGACGACGCTTCGTGGCCGACCGACCATCGCGACGTACTTCGGCTCGTCCTCGACGAAATTGAAGACCGGATAGCTGCCCTGTGGAGTGAGTAAGGGATGTCCCAAAGGTGAGCCTGTATCGCGAACGATTTTGTCACCCCATTGTGAATGAGTAGGTAGAATGGTCGTCGTTGAGCACGTCACCCGCCTGAGCGACCGGCGCTCACAGACCTCTTCGGAGACGTTTCCGGACGACACATTGGAAGCGATCCGGTCAGCCGTCGAAGCTGTTTCAACGAGTGTCTTCGAGGATACGGCAAAGCACAAAGAGATCGGGGAATTTGATGCTTCGATTGCTGACGCACTACCACGGTACGAGTACGAGGGAGACGCCGCCGGCGGCTACAACCCAAACTGCAAGCTCTGGTCGCATCTGGGGTTCAACTACAGCGTCGATCTGTACAACGCTGACGGGCGTATTGCCATCGAGGTCGAGAAGAGTGAGCAGAAGAACATCAGCGACGACCTGCTCAAATTCCAGAAAGGCTACCGCATCAAGAAGGCCGGCCGAAGATCGAGTTCGGATGCTTGGTCGTGCCGGTGAACTACCGAGGGTCCGACAACCTCTACCAGCACAGCCTGACCAAGCTCGACTTCATGAAGGGTATCCTGTTCATCGACGACGTCGCCGTCATCGGCTATCGAGATCCGCGACCGGACTGACGCCGTACGACCTGACCTGTTTGTCTGCGCCGCGAGGCGTGCAGCGCGTGACAGCGTGTGCAACGTGATTCGCCATGGCTGATCCCGATGTTCACGACGACACAAGCGCCGACTACGAACAGCTCGAGAAAGCACTGCTCGCCCAGGATCATGATGTCGCCGGCGTCGACACGGCGGACGTCGACGACGAAACGGCCCAGTACCTGGTCAGCGAGCTCATTGACGCGGACGTCGTCACTACGGTTCCCGAGGACCGCGTTCTGGTTCACGAGCCGAGCGCCACCGCCTTCGACTCGGCGACGCAGCTAGTCGTCTTCCACCGTGGCTGGACGGACGCCCGCGGTGCCGACGGGGAAGCCGAGTGATGCAGCAGCGCTCGTTGGCTGTGCCTTCTGCGACGCCCCACCCGGCACCGAGACTGGCGAGGCGCATACCTGGGGAACAGATGAGCGGGTCACCCACCCGATCTGTGTCGACTGCGCTATCCAGACGGAGTCGGATCCCGACAAGCGCAATCGCTACGCCTGCGACGGGTGCGGGCTCGTCGTCGACACACTTGCAGCACTCACGCGGTTCCGCGTCGAGCTTGGGCATCTTGAAGGCCCGTTACAGCTGTGCGAGCGGTGTAGCCCAGACGGACTGGCGACGTACTGGACACGTGACCTCGAGGGACATCTCGTTAGTGAGTCTTGATTCGGAGTCGTCGGTGGTCAGAAAGGGTGGAAACTTGCCCACAGCGTAGGCACGGCCTCCTCTCCACCTAGATCAGATTGTCATTGAGCGACGTTCTACGCGCCCATCGGTCACCGCGACGGCGTCTTTCTCTTCCAGCCGCCTCACAATCTCCTGTACGTCCGCTGCAGACCAATCAAGCTCCAGTTGCAGGTCAGCCACCGATTTCGGTTCGTCAAGCGCGTGAAGCACTTCGAGTTCTTCGTAGATGCGTTCGGTGATCTCCGCCACGGGGGCGTGCAGCGGCGTCGTCACGTTGTGTTGTTCCGTGAGATCGGTCAACGCTTCGTTGACATACGTCACGAACAGCTCTTGATCCAAGAGTTCGACTTGCGTCTCGAGTTCCGCTTCGACGACGTCGAACTCGAGGCCAGTCTGCATCAACGAGAACATATCCTCGATATCGTCCACCCGACCGGCAACCGCTTTGAACAGGAAGATGTCTTCTGGACTCACGAGCTCGACCACGAGATTCCCAGGATCGAGATACCGTTCGCTCCGCTCACGAATGCCTGGAGACAGAATCAGCTTGCCGATCACCTGCTGGTTGAAGACGTCGATACGACACCCATCATCGTTCTCGAGGATTCGCTGGGCACCAAGTTCTTCGTACTCTTCGTCCGGTT
>ERZ1034503.62-NODE-62-length-12516-cov-4.646497_pt1 | contig 12516 bp, 8 predicted proteins | sample MGYA00520643_ERZ1034503 | MGnify/ENA primary metagenome ERZ1034503 (study PRJEB33760, sample SAMEA4777693) | hypersaline lake metagenome | biome: hypersaline environment; feature: brines | place: Spain | collected 2014-08 | depth 0 m ... | reverse complement strand
CTTCCGTGCCGTGCGTCCCCTCGAGCCACCGGGGCCGCTTCGTGCACGCGTTTGCGGAGTGCCCCTTAGCCGTCGACCTGGCGGTAGGGAGCGAGGTGCCGGCGCAGGGCCGCCCGGTCGGGATCGGACAGGTGGGCATACCGGACGATGCCGACGCCATCCAGGTCGGCCACTGCCATTGCGTCGGCCCGAGTTGCCGAGAGGGTCAGTACCACACTTCCGTCGGCGAGGGCCCACTGTTCTTCCGCCGCTGCGGGAGAGCGGTCCACCACGCAGAACCAGTCCGTCACCGGAGGGGTAGGCGGGTCAGAATCTTCTTTCGATTGGCGAAGGGTAACGGTTGGGCAAATGCGAACGGGTCCAAGGGGTGATAAGGAGGGACGCAAACTGGGATGCCTCGGGGCAAAGTCCGGAAAAATCTTCCGCTTGTGGTAAAGCAACAAAAATGCCAGTCTTTTCTTTTTGGCTCACTTCGGACGCCCGTACGCTTCTATTATATTCTATTTTAAAGTTTTCTCCTTTTTGAGAGGATGAGGGGTGCCCCTACGCTTCAGTACACGCGCCGTCGTCTTCTCGGAGAAGGACGTCGCTCCGATATGGTCTCTGCGTCGGTAATTTCGCCCCCTGCGTTGAGAGTCTCTGTAAGGCAGTCGGTCCAGCCGCGTGTTGTAGCAGCGTGGTTGTTGACCAACAGTCCAGCGCCGGTCGTCCTTCCGCTGGATCTCTCCGGCCCCGATCGACTTGCTTGACGGCGGTGGGTCGGTCTAGGGCGATTTACACAAGCAGCTTTTTGGCTCTTCCGCACTCGAATCCTGCATCGTAAGAAATGCTTTCCTATAAAATATACTCCAAAATATTCCTTACGCGATGACATACACTCACGTGTCACCGGGAAAGGTGCAGCTGATGCCCGTCCAAATGCGATGGCCTCGTAAAATTCAGCCATCTCTGTGTACCGTCGCGTCTTTCATGCCGACCAGGTGTTGAGGAGCCGTGCCGCCAAGAGCGGCCCAGGCGAGAAGGCAAATGCATTCTGGGGCCGCCTGCGCCGACATGGGCGCTGCCTCCGTGCCCACTCGAATCTCCCCGCGCGTCTACGGCCGTTCCTGGAGCCAGCTCGCCGTGATTGCACAGCGGCAGGGCAACACCGCGGATCCAAACTCCGCCGACGAGGGGGATTGCCGGTTTGCGTGTTCGGTCCCGTCAAACGGCGGTTGACCGTCAGCGGGATCTGCGAGCAGGCGGAAGACTACTTCGTGGAGTGGTGTCCCGACCTGCCCGCATAAGAGAGCTGCAATCGTCGTCTGAATCGGTGGGTGTCGTTTTTGCCCCGCTCGCCCCTCTCGGATATCAGCTGCACAAAGACACAGAAAGAGGGGGGCGGAGCTGCTAAATCGACGCCGATTACACTGGTAAAAGGACCGCGGGCTTCCTGAGGGATAAGGAAATTCTGGGCGGCAGGGGAATTGCTTAAACGAAGAAAAGTCGCCCCAAGCTTCACTCGGAGCCCTTGTGACGACGGCCAAAGCCTTCTCGTCCTGTTGGATGAGTCCTACACGAGCACAGGACGTAAATCGGGTTGTTCCGGTGCGCGAACCGGAAAAACGCTACAAAAATAATCCGGACTCGTGCCGGATCGTGCGGGCCCCCAGGCCTGTGCGTCGCCTGCTGAGGGGGCTGAGAGGAGGGGACCCAAGATTCGGAATCTGGTGGCGGGTCAGGAGCCCCCTGTCTGCAACATGGCCCCCTAAACATAGCCCCCTGGGCCCAGGCGGACGACTACGAGCGAATTTCGACCCCGGTAAATTCGAACCGGGCCCCGCCATCGGGAGACTCCGTGAGGCGGACGCCCCAGCCGTGTGCCTCGGCGATGCGCTTCACGATCGAGAGCCCGAAGCCGGTCCCCTGTTCCCGCGAGGTCTCCCCGGGCTCGAATGCCGTCTCGCGCCGGGCGGGCGGAACGCCGGGCCCGTCGTCCTCCACGTATAGGACGGCGTCGTCGGCACGCCCGACCCGCACCGTGACGTCGCCCTCGCTGTGCTCGACGGCGTTGCGGAAGAGGTTCTCGAAGACGTGCCGGAGGCGGTCCGGGTCGCCCTCGATCGTGCACGCGTCGTCGACGATCAGGGACGCCGCGTTGGTCTCGACCATGTCCCAGCACTGTTCCGCGATGTCCGTCACCGAAACGGGCTCGAGGGATTCGGCCTCGTTGCCGCGCCGGGCGAGAACCAAGGTATCGGAGATGATGTCCTCCATCCGGTCGAGGGCCTCGTGCACCTTCCTGCGGTGGAGCTCCTCATAGTCAGGATCCTCGACGGACAGCGTGGTGCGCATCTGCGCGACGTTGAGCGGGTTGCGGAGGTCGTGGGCCACGATGCCCGCAAATTCGTCGAGGCGCTCGTTCTTGCGGCGGAGCTTTTCTTCGCGGTGCACCTGGGCGGTGACGTCGCGGGCAATCCCGACGATGCGGGTCACTGTGCCGTCGACGACGACCGGCGCGAGCTTGGTCTGCCAGATGCGCGGCCCCGCGGGCATGTCGAGCTCCTCCTGGTAGGAGATGGGCGCCCCGGCCTCCACGCAGCGGTGGTAGTTCGCCTCGAGCTCGGCGCCGAGGTCCGGGCCCAGAACCTCCCGGGGCGTCTTGCCCCGGACGGATTCCGAGTCCAGTCCCGTCGCGGCCTCGTGGTACGGGTTGAGCCGCTCGAAGCGAAATTCCGTGCCCGACTCCTCCTCCTCTACGTCGAGGAAGAAGATGGCGTCCTCGGCGTTCTCCAGGAGCGCGTGGTACTCCTCGGTGAGCGCCTTGAGTTTGCGTTCCTTCTGGAGCTGCTCCGTCACGTCGCGGGTGAGGGCGATAAAGCGCTTCTCGCCGCCGATCTCCGTCTTGTCCACCCACACCTCGATCGGAAACGAGGAGCCATCCTTGCGGCGGTGGCGGCCGCTTTTCTTGGCCCGGTCGCCGACCTCCATGGTCCTCCAGGTCTCGCGCAGCTCCTCCTGCGACAGGCCGACCTCGAAGTCCGCCACGTTCATGGACCGCAGCTCCCGGTACGTGTAGCCAAGTTCGTCGACGGTCTGCTCGTTGACGTCCAGGATGTGTCCCTCCGCGTCGTGGATCACGACGGAGTCGGGAAGATTCTCGAACAGCGACTTCAGGCGCTGGCGACTGCCCTCGAGGGTCTTCTCACGTCGCTTCCGCTCGGTGATCTCCCGGCTGATGCCGACAATGCCCACGATGGCGCCGTCCTCGTCGCGGTGCGGATACCGGTTCTCCAGAAAGACGTGCTTCGTGCCGTCGATGAACCGGGTGGCCTCGTAGGAGTCCGCGGTCCCGTCCGCGAGAATCTGCTCGTCGATCCGGCGGATTTCGGCGGCACTCTCGGCGTCGAACAGGTCCTCGGCGCGCTTCCCGACGGCCTCCTCCGGGGTAAGCCCGACAAGGTCGGCGGCCGCCTCGTTCACAAACTGGTAGCGGCCCGCCCGGTCCTTGACGTACACGGCCTGGGTGGTATTTTCGATCAGCGCGCTGAGCTGGCGATTTTTCTGCGCGAGCGCCTGCTCCGAGGCCTTGCGGTCCGTGATGTCGGTGAAGTAGAGCGACAGTCCGCTCTCGTCGGGATAGACGCGGACCTCGAACCAGCGGTCCAGGCTCGGGTCGTACCGCTCGAAGGACTGCTGCTCCTGGGTCGCCAGCGCCAGGTCGAGGGCGTCCTCCGCGACGGTTTCCTCCGACTCCGGGAAGGCGTCCCACACGGGCCGGCCGATCAACTGCGCCCGGTCGGCGTCCAGGATCTGCTCGGCCCGGTCGTTGACGTAGGTGTACCGGAGGTTCGTGTCGAGGGCCACGACGCCTTCGCTCACGCGCTCAAGAACGGTGCTTCGTCGCAGCGCCTCGTCGTCGTTAAGGTTCTGCACGGCGGGGGAGATCATGTCGGCGGAGAACCGGGTGGGGCGTAACGGATGCGTGCTCGATCTGTCACGAATCACTTCGCAATGACCATACCACCCCGGCGGGCCGCCCGGTCACGTCCTGGATGCCTCCGCATCCCCCCAGACAGGCGCTCGCAGGAAGCAGGTGGGCGGCAGTCGGTTGCGCGGGCCGGTCCGGAAGTGGGAAGGGCCCCGGACGGAAACATTTGCCGTTCCCCGTTCAGGCGGACGGGTCCCCTGCGTGCCGCTCCTCGTACGGCCCGAAGTGCTTTACCGGCTCGTCGTAGCCGAGGAGGCGGGTCTGCACCCACCCGACGGCACGGTCCTGAAACATGGCGATCGAGGGGACGATCATCATGAGGACGGCGGTGCCAAAGACGATGCCGACCCCGAGGCTCACGGCCATCGGGATGAGGAACTGGGCCTGCACGCTCTGCTCCACGATGATGGGGAAGAGGCCCAGGAACGTCGTCAGGGACGTGAGCAGGATGGGGCGGAAGCGCATCTGCCCGGCCCGGACGAGCGCGTCGGGCCAGTCGCGGCCCTCGGCGCGCTCCTCGTTGGCAAAGTCGAGCATCACGAGCGCGTCGTTCACGATGACGCCGCTGAGGCCCACGATGCCGTAGATGCTGAGCAGGCCGAGCTGGATGTCGAGCATCAGGTGGCCCAGCAGGGCCCCGATCCAGCCGAACGGAATGGTGCTCATGATGACCAGGGGCTGGAGGTACGACCGGAAGGGAATGGCCAGCAGGGCGTAGATGGCAAACAGCGCGAGCAGAAAGCCGATCACGAGGGCGCTCTGCGCCTTGCGCTGCTGCCGCTGCTGCCCGCCGAAGGTAAAGGTGGCCCCCGGAATCGCGCGCTGAATGTTGGGGAGCACGCTGGACTGGAGGCTCGCTTTGACCGCGTTGCCGGTCGTGACGCCCGGGTCCACGTCGGCCGTCACCGTGACGACCCGGCGGCCGTCCTGCCGGTTGATCTGCGAGGGGCTGTACCCGAACGACACGTCCGCGACCTCCTCCAGGGGCACCTGCGCCCCGGCGGCCGTCCGGATGCGGTAGTCGCTCAGGTCCTCGATGGAGTTGCGCTGGTCGTCGGGCAGCCGGGTGTAGACGCGCACCTCGTTCTGTCCGCGCTGGAGCCGGTAGGACTCCAGCCCGAAGAAGGCGGCGCGGACCTGGCCGGCGAGGTCGTTGAGCGAGAGGCCGAGCGTCCGGGCGCCCGGCTTCATCGACAGTTCCAGCTCCCGCTTGCCCTGCTCCTGGTCGGACTTGATGTCGAACACGCCCCCGAAGCGGGCCAGGGAGTCCTGCACGGCGGCCACCGTCCGGTCGAGCTTGTCGGGCGTGGGGGCCGACAGCTCCACCGAGACGGGCTTGCCCACCGACACGACGTTGGCGGTGAACGAGAGCGAGCGCGCGCTGGGCACCCGTCCGGTCTCCGCGCGCCATCGCTCCTCAAACTGCGCGGACGTGATGTCCCGCTCCTCCGGGTCGATCATCTCGAAGCTCACCTCGGCCACGTTGGCCTGCGTGGCGGTAAAGCCGCCCGCGCCGGGGTCGCTGTTGGCCTGGGGCTGACGGCCGACGGCCACGTACACGTTTTCGACGAGGTCCTGTCCGGCCTTCGCTTCGAGGGCCTCGATGGCCTCGTACCCCGTCTCTTGCAGGCGGGCCGTCATGCGCTCGGTGGCCTCCGGCGTGGTGCCCACCGGCATCTCCAGCTGGGCCGTCACCAGCTTCCCCTGCACGCTGGGGAAGAAGGAGAACCCGATGTACCCGTTGCTGGCGAAACTGAAGGAGATGAACAGCAGCGACACGCCCGCCACGAGGGTCACGCCGTAGTGCCGGGTGGCGAACCGGAGGGCCGTCGTGAGCGGGCCGCGCACGAAGGCCCAGAGCTGGGCGGCCACCCACCGCCGCACCCGGTTGAGCGTGCGGATCGGGAGGGTGGGGGTGCCCGGTTCCTGGTCCGGGCGTTCCGACAGGTGGTAGGGGAGGATCAACAGCACCTCCACGAGCGACAGCAGCAGGACGATGATGACGATCGTGGGGATGTCCCCGAGAAATTTGCCGATCGTGCCGCCGATGAAGAGGAGGGGGGAGAAGGCGGCGACGGTCGTCAAGACGGCGAAGATGACCGGGATGCCGACGCGCTGCGTCCCGCGAATGGAGGCCTCCAAAGGATCGCCTGTGCCCTCCTGCTCGGCGTACACGTTCTCGCCCACCACGATGGCGTCGTCGACCACGATGCCGATGGAGAGAATGAAGCCGAAGAGGGACAGGAGGTTGATCGACACGTCCAGGTACTGCATGAGGATGAACGTGCCCGTAAACGACAAGAAGATGCCGACCGAGGTCCAGAAGGCCAGCCGGGGGGCGAGGAAGAGGGTGAGCGTGAGGACGACGAGGAACAGCCCCAAGATGCCGTTTTCGATCAGCAGGTTGAGCCGGCTGCGGAGGCTCTCGGCCTGGTTCTGCCAGATGGCGGCCTGAACCCCGGCCGGAAGAGACGCCTGCAGGTCGTCGTCGAGGTACGTCTTGACCGTCTCCTCGATGTCGAGCACCTGCTCCTGCCCCGTGCGGAAGACGTTGAGGATGGCGGCCGGCTCGCCGTTGAAGCGCGTGATGAGGTCGGAGTTCTCGGCAAATCCGTCCTGAATGCTTGCGACCTCACCGAGGCGCACCTTCGTGCCGTCGTCGCGGGTGAGGGCCACGATGTCCTCGAAGTCCTCCTTCGTGTAGTTCTGGCCCTCCGTCCGGATGACGATCTCCTCCTCGTCCGTCTCTACGCTTCCGCCCGGCAGGTCGAGGCTCCCCTCCCGCACGATCCGCGAGACCTCCGCGAGGCGCATGCCGTACTTGCGAAGCGCCTCGCGGGAGGCCTCCACGGAAATCTCGTAGTCCCGCACGCCCCCAATGCGCACGAAGGAGATCTGCGGGTTGCGCGTCAGGTCGTCCTTCACGCGCTGGGCGAGCTCCTTCAGGGTGCGCTCGCTCGCGTCGCCGTAGAGGGCAATCTGGAGCGCCTGCTGCCGGTTGGTGACCTCCGTGACGATCGGCTGCTCGGCCTCCTCCGGAAACGCGGTGATGCGGTCCACCTCGGACTTGATGTCGGTGCGGGCCCGAGAGAGGTCGGTGCCGCGCTTCAACTCGGCGGTCACCACGCCGCTGTTTTCGGTGGCGGTCCCCAGAATGCGGTCGATGCCCTCGACGCCCTCGATGCGGTCCTCGATGCGGCGGACGATGGACTGCTCCACCTCTTCGGGCGAGCCGCCGGGGTAGGTGACCTGGATCTGCACCGAGTCGAGACTAAACTCGGGGAAGACCTCCTGCACGGTGGTGAAGGCCGCCGCGCCGCCCCCCAGAAGGAGCAGAAGCATCAGCAGGTTGGCCGCTACGCCGTTGCGGGCGAACCAGTCGATTGCTCTGTTCATCGTTGGAACGTTGGTACGTTGGACGTTGGAACGTTAGGCCGGAGAAGGTCACTCCGGTGTGTCCAGGTTGATTTGGTACTCGACGCTTTTCTCCTGAACGCGGGAGGCATTGGGCTTCGATTCCAGGTACTGAATCAGCCGAAATGGCTGTCGGGAGGCCTTGTCGGCGAGGTCGTAGGTGGCCTCGAACTCGGCGTCGGACAGGTAGCCTTGATCGGAGGCGACGTAAAGCTGTGCGCGCACCTCGCCCGCTGACCCTCGGGCCCGGCCGAGATGATCCACGAAGATGCTCTGCGTTCGGCTCTCAAAGCCCTCCGTAATGTTGCTCATGACCGACACCGAGGCTCGCTGGATCTGGTCGCGCAGCCCGAAATCTTTGGCAAAAGGCTCCTGCTGGGTGTGCTCGTAAACGCGGTTGGTCAGTTTCCGGGCGGTTTTCCAGACCTCAAGCTCCTCGAAGCGCTCGATTGTGGCCATGGCGTTGAAACGTTTGTACGTTGAACATTGGAACGTTGTGGGGTTGAAAAGCACCTCAGAAGTAAGGTCTTTATTGTCAAAACGTTCAACGTTTCAACGTTTTAACGTTCAACGCGAACAGCCATGCTGTCCGTCTGGACGCGCAGGTCCGTCGTGATGACGCGGGCGTCCGGGTCGAGCGTCGGGGCGAGGTAGGTGTTCTCCTCCACCGTCTGGATGGGCTCGACGGTGCGCTCGGCCAGCATCGAGTCCCCGACCGCCGTCCACACGACCGGCGGCTGGCCCGGCTCGCGGGTGTGGACCGCCCGGCGGGGCACCACGTGGTAGGTGCCGTTCCGACGGCCTTCGATGTCGACCGTCGTGTAGGTGCCAATTGCCAGCGGGGGGCGCGTTCGGCCCCGCGGCTCCGGAGGGACTTCGGGCCGCCGCGACTGGATGGTGGGGGCTTGGTTGTACGGCTCCGGCACGCGCACCACCACGTCGACCGTCCGGGTCCGCTGGTCGATGGCCCCCTCGACCCGATGGACGCGCCCCTCCCACGAATACGTCTGGTCGCCGTACGCGCTGGTCCCCGTGGCCGGGCGCCCGGCGTCGGCAGACTGCCCCCTCGTCGCCCACAGGCTTTCAATGAGGGCGGCCTTGCGGGACGGCAGGGCCCCGACGACTTCGGCCGCCTCCGTGCCGTAGACCCGGGCGCCCGGCGTCCCGGGGGCCCCGTCCCACCCCAGCTCGGCCTGCTTCCCGCCCACCATGCCGTCGAAGGGCACCTGGAGGCGGGTGCGCTCCAGGTTGGTGCGCGCGTTTAGGAGGGCGGCCCGGGCACTTTCGAGGGTGGACTGGGCCTGTGCCACCTGCGGCTCGTTGAAGACGAGCCGCCCGAGCTCGGTGCTGTCGGGGGCGGGCGTCTCGCCGGTGCGGCCCCGGAGGCGCTCGTAGTCTTCCCGGGCGGCGCCTGCCTCCTCCTGGGCCTGCAGGAGCTGCACCCGGGCCTGGGTCACCTGCGCCTCGGCCTGCTGGACGGCGCTTCGGTAGTCGGCGGGGTCGATGCGGGCCAGGGTCGCCCCGGCGTCGAACCGGCCGCCGCTCACGAGCGCATCGGAGACGTCGACGAGGCGTCCCCCGACCTCGGCGGTCAGCTCAATCTCGCGGACGGGCCGCACGGTTCCGGTGCCGCGCACGAGGAGGCTGCCGGCACGCACGTCCACGGGAACCGTCGAGACCAGGGGGGACTGCGGCGGCGGGTCGCTCGTCTCCGGCGCCGGGGCGAACACGGTGAGCAGGGCCACGACGGCGGCGGTGCCGAGAAGGAGGCCGCCCCCGATGAGGGACCACTTGAGGGTGCTGGTGTCCATAAATCGAAGGGGTCAGTCAGAAAAGAGGCCGGACGATGGCAAATCAGGAGTCCCTGGGGGCTACCGGAACAGGCGCGGATCGTCGACAGGCTCCGCGTCCGTCCACGGCCCGCCGAGCGCGCGGTGGAGCGCGAGGCGCGCATTCACGACGGCCAGCCCCACCCCAGCGAGGCGCGTCTGCGCCTGCACGAGGGTGCGCTCCGCGTCGATCAGGGCGAGTGCGTCGCCGACGCCGCGCTCGTAGCGGTCGCGCTGGGCCTGGAACGCGTCTCGCGCGGTGTCGACCTGCCGCTCCACCTCGCGGTATCGCCGCCGCTGCTTCTCGTAGGCCACCAGGGACGCCTTCACCTCCTGAAAGGCGGTCAGGACCGTCTGCTCGTAGCGTGCGGCCTGCTGCTTGTAGCGCGCCTCCGCGGCGTTTAGGGTGGCGCGGAGCCGGCCGCCCTGAAACAAGGGGGCCGTCAGCTGGGCGGCGAAGCTGGCGAACACCTGTCCCGGGTCCACCAGGTCGACCAGCTTGCTGCTCTGGGTCCCGCCCTGCCCGGTCAGCGACAGGCTCGGCAGCATCTCGGCCCGGGCCACGCCGATCTCCTGGCGGGCCGCCTCCAGGCGGAGCGCCGCCCCGCGCACGTCAGGCCGCTGCATCAGAAGGTCCGCGGGCAGGCCCGCGGGCACCGGCTCGGGGGCAAGGGGAACGGTCATCGAGTCCGGAAGGAGCGCGCGCTGCTCCCCGGCGAAGCGGCCGAGGAGCGTTGCAAAGCGACTCTGGGCCTCGTAGAGCCGGCGTTCGAGGTCCGGCTGGTCGGCCTGGGCGGCCTGCAAACTCTGACGGACGGTGTACAGCTGAAACGACGGCACGAGGCCCCGCGCGTAGCGGTCCTCGGTCACGGCGACTCGTTCCTCCAACAGGCCGACGGTGCGCTCCCCGAGGCGCACCTGCCGCCGGAGGGACGCGATTTGGGCGTACGTCGAGATCGTCTGACTGATGACCGAGAGGCGGGCGGTCTGCAGGTCCGCGGCCGTGGCGAAGTACTGGCTGAGGGCCGCCGTGCGCTGGCTCCGCACGCGGCCCCAGAAGTCGAGCTCGTAGGAGAGGCCGAGCGTGGCCTGGTAGTCGGTAAACTCGAAGCGGTCCGGGCCCTGCCCCCCGCCGATGGCGCCCCCGATGCCGGTGTTGGCGGGCTGGTTCTGGTAGTTGCCCTGCCCGTTGGCCGTGACGCTCGGAAACAGGGGGGCCCGTGCAATCCGGAACTGCGCCGCCAACTCCTCAACGCGCCCCTGGGCCTCCTCCAGATTGAGGTTGGCGGCGAGGGCGGTGTCGACGAGGGCCGTGAGGGACGGGTCCTCGTACGCGGCCCACCACCGCGTGGCGTCGTAGGCGGCCGTGTCGGCGGCCGCGGCCGGCAGGGTGGTGTCGCCGGGGGCCGCCTCAAACCGGTCCGGAAGGTCCTGCTCGGCCTCCGGGGTGGACATCTCCGGGGTCATCGAGCATCCGGCCACAGTCAGCATCCCCAACAGAAAGCTGGCGATAAGCAAGCGAGAGACTATCATTCAGTAAACGTTTCGACGTTGAACGTTTGAACGGATAACGCTACTCATGGGGGGCGGCCCGGGACCCACTTCCTCCCTCCGGTCGGGGCGCAAGGCCGTGGTAGATGAGGTCGAACAGGTGCTCCTTCCGGGCCTCCACGAACGCGCCCCAGTCGTCCTCTGCGTCGGGATGCATGATCTGCACGGTCGGCCGCGCCACGAAGAAAAAGAGGCAGGTCGAGACGACAGAGAGCACCGTGTGCTGCGGGTCGACATCCCGAATCTCCCCGGCGTCCACGGCCGCCGCGATGGTCTCGACCAGGATCTGGGGCGGGGCGTCGCCGGCGTTGGTTGCCTCACGCAGGTGGGTGCCGAGCAGGCGTCCCCCGGCGAGGTTTTCCTGCACCATCAGGCGCATGGCCGCCTCGTCGGACCGGACGAACTCGACGTACCCGTCGATGAATGCGCGCAGGGTGTGCTCGAAGGTGGAGGCCTCGCGCAACGACGCACCGAACGAGGCCATGAACCGCTCCACCGTGTAGGTGAACACCTCCTCGTACAGCGTCCCCTTGTCCTGGAAGTAGTAGTGCAGCATCGCCTTGTTGATGTCGGCGGCGTCGGCGATGGCCTGCATCCGAGCCCCGTGCCGGCCCTCCCGGGCAAACACGTGGAGCGCCGCGTCGAAGATCTGCCGCTCCGTCTCGGAGTACTCGGAAGGAAAGGGGGAAGGGGGAGGCATGGAGAGCGCATCTGAGGCAGAAGTGATTGCTGTAATCGAGGGCCCACTGCTTGGTTCAACCAAATGGTTAACTGTCGTGTAAAGAAAGGCGTCCCCTCGGCGGGGCGTGGCGGACCAGGGGCGACGTGAAGGAGGCGCGGGTTCGCCGAAGGGGACAAGAGCTGTCCGGTCGCGCCCCGGACCCGTCGCAGGGGCGGCAATGGGCTTTCCGGAAAGACGACGGCAGCCCCGAAACACCACCCCGCGCCTGCCGTCGGACAGGAGCGATTACACTTGCCTTTTTGCCGATGTCCTCTTCTCGCCATGGCCGACCATCCGCAGTGGGACCACCCGCCCGACCTCCAAATCGACACGGACGCCGTCCACGAGGCGACCTTCGAGACCAGCAAGGGCACGATCCACGCTGAGCTCTATCCCGAGCACGCCCCCCATACGGTCAACAACTTCGCCTTCCTCGCCGACGAGGGCTTCTACGACGGCACGCCGTTCCACCGGGTCATTGAGGGCTTCATGGTACAGGGCGGCGACCCCACCGGCACGGGCCGGGGCGGACCGGGGTACGAGTTCGACGACGAGATCGACGGCAACCCACTCACGCACGAGACGGGCGTCCTCTCGATGGCGAATGCGGGCCCCAACACGAACGGCAGTCAGTTCTTCATCACGCGGGCGCCGCAGTCGCACCTTGACGGCAAGCACACCGTGTTCGGCGACGTGACCGACGGCCAGGACGTGGTCGACGCGATTGAAGAAAGCGACACGCTGAAGAGCGTCACCGTCGAGAAGCAGTAGCGCCGGCGACGCGCCGGACACCGGCCTATCTGGTTCTTCACAATCGAGCGTTGACATTGCCGGACGCAGCGCGTACTGTTTGCACTGCTACATTACTGGTAGCGCCACATTCATCCAGAAGGGTGAAGGGAGCAGGCCCGATGAAGCCCTGGCAACCGCCGTCGGCACCCCCGACGGAAAGGTGCCCCATCCTGCCTCGACCGCTGTCGAGGAAAGATGAGTGGGACCCGCGACCCTTTTGGTTGCTGATCCCCATCTGC
>ERZ1034503.35-NODE-35-length-17435-cov-16.108688_pt1 | contig 17435 bp, 16 predicted proteins | sample MGYA00520643_ERZ1034503 | MGnify/ENA primary metagenome ERZ1034503 (study PRJEB33760, sample SAMEA4777693) | hypersaline lake metagenome | biome: hypersaline environment; feature: brines | place: Spain | collected 2014-08 | depth 0 m ... | reverse complement strand
GACACTCCGAACTGCCTGTGAAGGGAAATCGCCTGCGGAGTCTGGAACCGCTGTGTCCACGTCGGGTACAAGTTCCGACGCAGAAACAAGAAACCCTGTCCTCACCAAGCGAGGGGCGAGCAGCCCCGAGCGCGGTAGGGCAGGGTAGTTCACACAGAACCGGATAACTGACGCTGTTGAATCATACACCGAAATATATGTATTCTGTCATGAATGTGGATCACCAGACACACATCTTATCGATTGTCAAGACGCAACTGTTCTGAAGAGTGATGCCTGTGACGCGATTTCACCAGTTTCGAATCCATGACTTGGTCGACGCTCTGTCCCTTCGTCAAACAATATGTAAATTAACTCTATACTCTATCAAAGTAATTAAAAAAATCCGATTCTTAATTTCACTACTGAAATAACCCCAAAGTGATAGTATCTTCAATTATATATTAGGCACTCTATGCAAGAACGCCAGCGCCGTCTGCCTCAAGAAGCTCCTTATACCGATTTCTGATTGTGACTTCTGAGACGTTCGCAACTTCACTCACCTCATTTTGTGTCACCTTCTCATTAGTGAGCAGCGCAGCAGCGTACACTGCAGCCGCTGCGAGTCCAACCGGTGATTTTCCTGAGTGAATCGCCTCTTCTTTTGCATTCCGTAGCAACTCCCGTGCTTGTCGTTCAGACTCATCTGATAAATCAAGATCAGATGCGAACCGTGGGACGTACTGCTCTGGGTCCGCTGGTTCAATTTCTAGTTTGAGTTCTCTGACCACATATCGATACGTTCGTGTCAATTCCATCCGGTCAACTCGAGAGACGCGCTCAATTTCATCGAGCGATCGTGGAGTTCCAGCCTGCCTAGCAGCGGCATATAGTGCTGCGGTTGCAACTCCTTCGATTGAACGCCCAGGAAGGAGATCCTCATCAAGTGCTCGACGGTAAATTACGGAAGCAGTCTCACGAACACTCTCTGGAAGGCCAAGTGCGGAAGCCATTCGATCGATCTCACCAAGTGCCTGCTTCAGATTACGTTCTTTTGAATCCCGCGTTCGGAACCGTTCATTCCATGTTCGAAGCCGTTGCATCTGTTCACGCTGGCGAGCTGATAACGCATTTCCATATGCGTCTTTATCTTGCCAGCCAATATTCGTTGAAAGTCCCTTATCATGCATCAATTTCGTCGTTGGGGCACCAACACGAGATTTTTGATCCCGTTCAGCGCTATCAAAAGCACGCCACTCTGGTCCACGATCGATTGAATTTTCATCAACGACAAGCCCACAGTCAGAACAGACTGTCTCACCACGTGCTTCATCTTGGATCAGATTTCCACTACATTCAGGACAACGATGCGTCTCTGATTCTGATTCAACTTCTGACTCAGTTTCTGTCCGCCTTCTTGTCTCTGTCGTCGAAGCTTCCTTATCATCGACCGTTTCCTCGTCGTGCTTTTCCGATTCTCGCTCGGTATACTCTCTTGTGCGTGTGTCACTCATAATGGGGACGGCGGTCGTGTGCTGGCCGGTCAAGAATACAGGAGAGCCTTGGCAGTAGACCTTACCGTATGTAATACACTAAAGTATTTAAACTATTCGTCGGGATAGAGATTAAAGATCGGGATACAAAGCGGCGTTCAATACTAATGGACGTATATTTCGGCGGTACGGTACATGTGATCTGTCCTATAATATGCAAAGATACTCACTAATGAATTATTGCCCACATAATTGCTATCTCCCCGCACTTCTTGGGAGAAGCAGTCTCAGCTTGACCTCCTCCCATCACTGAAGGGCTGTCTCTTATCCACACATCGAGTCGCTGTCGAGATCGATGAATCAAATAAAAATCCTGATATCCACGGATGAAACACCACTATAGAACGATCCTGTTGATCTTGTTTATCCGCATTCAGCAACCCCGCAGATATCCCCGCCCGAATCGGTCCTCACCTCGGTCTTCTGATTACAGACTGGGTTCGAGGGTACCTGAAACAGCAGTTTGAAACTCAGTGAACTAATAATTAAGAGACAGCCCTGAAGCGGTGGGATGCCGATCACTATCTTGATGCAGCGAAAGAATCCTGCCGTTTACTGCGGGCGTGAATCGTGTGTGCCGAGACCTGATAGAGCGATTATATAAAGAATGCATTGGCACAGCGTGAACCTGCCTCGCTGGCAAGCCCCGAGGCTTCCTGTTTCTCTGACAGAACTTACAAACCTACTCTCACCGAGAGAGCCGTTTCAGAGCGCTCCGGTCTCCACAGGTCGTTCGAAAATCGAAGATTTTCGTGATCACGAGAGACTTCATCTCTCGGACGACGTTGATTCGGAACGTCACATCCCTATCTATGTTGGACGGTGCATGGTGCCTGATCTACCATGTTATTGGACTCTCAGCCAAACACACTAACCATCACAATTCAGTATTTATTGACCTGCTTGATTAACCATTGCGTTTGGATGAGGGGTGTCGGTTTACCCTCGAGATCAAGCCCCGAGGCAGTCGCCTTGTACGCCTGTACGTAGGCGTTAACCGACGTGCTGGAAACGCATTGGTTGGAGTCACCACGCTCTCATGAAAATCACAAACAACAGCGCACAGACCAGAATACCGTATACCGTGACGGGAATGTTGCCTCTGGCTCTGGCGAGTCAGAGACCCACTGAGACTCACACGGAGGAAACTGCGCCGTGAACGGCGTGGAGGATGTCATGTGGTAACCAGATTTGTTTGCTAGTTGCAGATTTACGGAAGTGCGAGGAGAAAGCCCCGCCGTTCACAGCGGGGATAAATCCGACAAACCCTCCGTGAACCACATTCAACGTGCAGAACGGATGTTTTAAGCAACCTGACACCGTCCAGTGGTCAACCGAGGCGGTCTACCCGCCCAATCAATCGGACAGTATCGGGATTCCCTGATTTCAAGCGGGAGACACCCTCTTCCGTGCCAGAATGAGGGTGTGAGCAATAAGAAGTACCTCTGAATCCCATGCCGGGATAGGAGTAACGGCTGGTTGGCACAGCCAGTAATCGTCCACATCGGGCGACTACAAATCTTACACATCCCAAACCAGCGGTTCGGTGCCGTGGGAATCTTCGCCCTTCAGGGCGGAGAGGACGTCAAAGAAAATCGAGGCGAATGCTACAAGGCTTTGATGTGATCCTGAGGCAGTTCATGTGATTTGAGTGATCTAACTATCATCAAATGAAATAAACGATGACTGATGATCATCCAAGATACGATACATCGACTGAGTGTTTTTTATTCTCCAAATCAAGTATTACTGTATTCACGCGCCGATCACAGACTGATTCGCGCCATGTTTCAATAGCGGATTGATACCACTCACGGTGGCGTGACTGCGAATATTGTGTCGTCGAACGTCGAAGTTTATCTTCTATGGAATCAACGGTTGGAAGCGGTGGTACATCATCAATAAACCGTTCCGGGTCAATTGTCACTGGCTCGGTATCTACTGCATGCTCATCGTTTGGTCGAACTACGTAACTCGTTTCATCATGGTGTTCACGATCATTCGCCGTATGGTCGACATCGACATCCACATCAGCAACATGGAGTCGTGCTCGCATTCGTCCGGTGAATGGTGGGGTAACGCGAAGGACGGTCCCACGTCGGTCGCGAATACTTGACTCAATTGCTGTGATAAGATCATCTGTTGTAACTGCAAGCGCGTTGATACGTGTTGGGTCTGTCATCTAGTCAATTAGCGTTCCTCGCTGTCTCCATGTCCGGGGTGAGGCTACCACCACACTCCGGACACGTAGCCCGGAATGCGCTTGAAGACACCCGGGAACCGCAGTCAACACACACAAACGGTGGTCGCTGACTCATAATAGTACAATTATTGTCGGAATCATTGTTAACTCTTATCATGATATAACTGTGCTGAATATGTATGCTATCTCCGACATAACGAGTGATGATGCATTATGATGTCCACATCAATATTAAGATTAACGAACACTCATAATGTAAATACTCATAATAGTAAATATCGCTCGCAATAGCTGATTCCACTCTGTTGTGAGTGACCCCCCGACTTCTTTGTTCACCTTACTCACCCATGGGGAAGGGAACTTAGTCTGTGAGGATTCAAATTTATCCATGAGTAAAGAACAATCTGACAATCCAGCGTGGTTTAGCGATATTGACCCTGATGATATTGATGCGGCAGCAACAGCAATAACCAATGGAGCGGCTGAGGATCCACAGAATTGGCCAACGCAAGCTGTTGAGTCAGAGATCGTTGAGGATACTACAACGTATTATCAATTACTGCATGATGCTGCAATCACTGCAACACAAAATGCCGTCGAGTCATATGAAGCCTCAGATGATCGTCAACTTCGACACTGTCTCACAGCAATGGATGATGTCGAGCGAACAGCAAATGAACTCACCGAGCGACTAACCGAGTGGGGTGGTTCACGCATTGATGACTCAGATACAGGCGTAGACACGGTTCGCGAACTCGCAGATATAACCCCTTCGACACCTGTAGAAACGCGGCTTACATCACTCGCTACTCAGGTTCTCATGTTGTATGAAGAGCGGGATGATCTCCGAACATATATTGAGACACAGGCTGCAACGGTTGCACCAAATCTCACGGCGATGGCAGGACCGGTTCTTGCAACACGGCTTATTGAACTTGCAGGAGGACTCAAATCACTTGCCAGACAGCCTGCAGGTACTATTCAGGTCCTTGGTGCTGAGGACGCACTGTTTGCACATCTTGAAGGACGTGCTTCTGCACCAAAGCACGGCGCGATATTCACACATGAATATGTGCGGGGAACACACCCAGCAAATCGAGGATCAGCCGCTCGGGCTTTCGCCGGTAAACTGGCGATCGCTGCGCGGATTGACCACTACTCAGGGACACACAAACAATCGATTCATGATGAACTTACTGATCGAATTGAAACAATTCGCGCTCGAAATAAAGAGGACACTGCATGAAGGCATCATCATCACTTCCTGACGGCGTTCAACGACGTCAATTTGATAATCGATCCCGGCTCACAACGCACGGAACAACGGTATATGGAGAGCCACGTGATACTGATGGATGGCGTCTATGGGATGCTGGGCGGTCAAAGCTTGGTGCAATGTTTAAACTTGACATTGAAACTGGTCTGACAGGAGGAGAATCAATCCTGTATCTCGGTGCTGCATCAGGGACAACCGTTTCTCATGTTGCAGATTTTGCTGGACCAACGTATGCTATCGAATTCGCTCCTCGTCCTGTTCGTGACCTTCTAGAGGTTGCGACGACCCGTCCAAATCTAATTCCGCTCCTGTGCGATGCTCGGCAACCCGAAACGTATGCCCATGTCGTTGAGACTGATATTGAGTATCTGATTCAAGATGTTGCGACACGAGGGCAGGCGACCGTTGCGCTCCGCAATCGACAGTTCCTTGCACCTGATGGAAAACTCATCCTTATGATTAAAGCTCGTAGTGAAGACGTTCTTAGTGATCCCGAGGATGTGTTCGATACAATTATCTCAACCCTCCGTGAGGGATATATAATACAGACTCGCCAACGACTTGATAGATTTCACGATGATCATCTAGCCGTTGTTGCTACTCCAAATATGTAATGCAAGATTATTCGACTGGAATGCATGTTCGAATCAGGGCGCCTAAACCGCCCACCCTCATCCGCTCGATTGCCGAGCGGGAGCGCTAGCATACGCCTGAGAAATACAAAAAGCTTCGCGCCACTGTGCCCGAGGTTGCTTATGTATAAATAAATACAAGTTCCAAATCACGTTTCCTGAATATTGTGAATATAACTCAACTCTCGTGCGCTAGTGTTGCCTTCGCCCGCGACATATTTAATTGGGGACCACAAAGCATCTATCGATGGACGTAGGGTCGGCCGACGCCTTCGACCGGATGGGTACCCTCGGCGTTGAAGAGGAGTTTTTCGTCGTTGATGATAGTGGACAGCCAACGGCTGGAATTCAGGAATTGATCTATGATTATGACCACCCACCAGCGGGAGTGCTTGCGGACCGACTAGATCATGAACTATTTCAATTCGTCATTGAAACACAGACCCCGCTTCTTGAGGATGTGTCTGCAGTCAGTGAATCCGTACAGGCTGTTCGTGATGCACTTGTTACGCATGCTGCAGACCATGGTTACCGAATTGCGGCAGCGGGATTACATCCAACAGCGAAGTGGCGCGAGCGTAATCACGTCGAAAAACCCCGATATCAATCACAGTTAGACAGAATTCAATATCCACAGCATCGGAACACAACTGCTGGACTGCATGTTCATGTTGGTGTTGATGATCCCGATGCTGCAACTTGGATTGCAAATGAACTTCGCTGGTATCTCCCGCCGCTTCTTGCACTTTCGGCAAATTCACCGTATTGGAACGGATTTGATACTGGATTAGCCTCCGCTCGAGCAAAGATATTTGAGGCACTCCCTAACACGGGAATGCCAACCCGATTCGAGGATTTTGAGGCATATTACCAACTCGAGAAACGAATGGTTGAGACAGGATCAATCAAAGATCGCGGCGAATTATGGTATGATGTTCGACCGCATACCGGGCATGGAACTGTTGAAGTTCGCACACCAGATGCACAAGCTGATCCGTCAGTAACAGTTGCGATTGTTGAATACATCCATGCACTTGTCATGGACTTTGCCGCTCGGTATGCAGATGGTGAATCTGGGACTAAAGTCCGCCGTGAGATACTTGATGCGAACAAATGGCATGCAATGCGGTATGGTCGCGATGCTGAGTTTATTATCCCTGGATCGATGGAGACCGTCACGCTTTCAGAATTTGTCGATCGCGAAACTAATCGACTTGGCGTTGATGGACTCACGACACTGCTCGCGCGCGAGGGTGGAGCAAAAAAACAGCGCCGACTCCATGCAAGTGATAATATCGATACCCTTCTTGAGTCGCTATGTCTTGATACGGACACATAGGACTCCGCATCCTCAATTGTGTAAAGATATGACGAGGGACAGTCAGCACATCGCTTGTATAACGCACTGGTCGTCTCGGAACTCGAATTGAGAGCAGGCTGATTGAATATCGCCCGGGCTCTTTTGATAAAATCGAATATGCTCCTACATTTTTACCCATGGCAAGCTATCTACTGATTATGCATGTGGCGCTGGGTGGGACTTTTGACCCGGTTCATGACGGTCATCGAGCCCTCTTTGAGCGGGCATTCGAATTAGGGGATCTCACTGTTGGACTCACAAGCAATGAACTTGCGCCAAAGACAAGACAGGTAGATCGGTATGTTAAGCCGTTCACTGATCGCCGCTACTCTCTTATTGCAGAGCTAGAACCACTTGCGGAAGCGCATGACCGCGAATTTGAAATCCATCCATTGAAGAAACCAACCGGAATTGCGACTGAACCAGGATTTGATGCTATCGTTGTCTCCCCAGAGACACAAACGGGTGCTGAACGAATTAATGAAATTCGTCAAGAGCGCGGTCTTGATCCACTCACTGTCGAAATAGTAGAACACGTATACGCCGATGATGGTAGACGAATCTCTTCAACACGAATTGTTCGCGGCGAAATTGACCGCCATGGGCGTCTAACACCTCATCGAAGTGGACGATCATCGACCCGACCAGCGGATGACTGTGGTGCTGAGTAGTGAGTTAGTATGCAACAGATAGCACAGATGCCGTCTTTACACGAGGCAAATGACTTGCAATCGAACATCGTGAACTACCTCACTATACTCCGCTATCGCTCTGTTGAGGGTGGGGCTTCCGTGTTCTCGCATCAGACTTTCTGCTTTTGTGACGGTATTTGCAAGCGGTACGTCCGGATGACGCGTACCCACAGTGATACCAGTCTCCACAGACGTTCTGAGTCGGACTGTCCCAGCCCTACTCAATAGTGACAATGATAACTCAGGCTGACCGTGGTTAGTATCCCATTCTAAGTCAGTCTGATGAATACTGCTCATCATAATTTACCACGAGAAGGCATGCTAGTAATCTCTTGGCAAGATAATGCACGGCTGTATCCCTTCCCTGCTCGTTCGTTTCACTCTCCTTGAGGAAGGAGACTTACCCTCGTAATTATTAATTCTACCAAGATAGCAGGCAGAGCGCCTCGGAGTTCGATCCCGAGGCAATTCACAATGTATATTTTCTAAACTGTCTGATAAGTCCAGTTTCAGACGCTCTATCATCCAACATTCCTCTCACCACGATGGTGGCTGGAATCCAGCCGTATTGAGAATCCCTTTCCAGTGTTGTTGAACGCTGAGTCTTGTCACGTTCATCGCATCTGCAACTGCGCTTTGAGACCGCTCTGAACCTGTAATAAGTGTCCCAGCATACAAACTCGCAGCGGCAATAGCCCGCTTTGAACGATCACTATCTGGGGCTTGTGAAAGAAACAAATCCTCAGCAACAGTTTGTGTTTCACTGCTAAGATTAAGCGTTACTGCAGCGGTTCGAATCTCTTCAAGCCATGACTCATTCTCAACCCGGTCACGAGCACTGTACATATATAATGTTGTATTGTGTATCAAGCAATATGAATAGAACGTCGCAGGGTCTCTCATCTTTATCTGCCGAAATAAAAAACTCTCACCACTGTTGTTCAGATCAAATTCACCCTGATGTTGACTCAATCCCTGCGGGTTCAATCATTTGCCGCTGAAAGTGAATAGAGCAGGTGGGTGCGAAAGATCAGGAAATTCGTCGATTCGACAAGGTGAGTAAGACGAACACCTCAAAACGTGGATAGATGTGACCCCGAAACAATTCGTTTAGAAGTAAATTAGTGCTTTCCCCCGTTTGCTTGAGAAGCAAACAGTGTCAGCCGTGAGAGAATCGCATAGCTGACACGATAGAGCACGACTAAACATTGAGCTTTCTCATAACAAATCGGTGTAAGGTACCCTGGGGACAAGCCCCGAGTCACTCGCCTCGCACGACTTGTAGATTATGACGACAACGACAGTTTGATTTGGACGCTGATTAACTAACGAATGTGCGCGGGTAGCCAAGTGGTCAAAGGCGCAGCGCTTAGGACGCTGTCCTATAGAGGTCCGCAGGTTCGAATCCTGTCCCGCGCACTTGGACAACTCGATTTAATTCAGTGTAAAAAAGTGGTACTCAATATTGCCGTGTTATACCCATAATCATTTATAAACACATTGCATAGAAGTAACATATGGCGGTGCTATCTGACCTAGTAGATGATATTATAGCTGATATCCAAGGTCTTGTGATGTTTTCACCAACTGGATCGCGATATGAGCGTTTTATTAATGCAGATCTTGAGTATCCAATCATCGTTGTTGCTCCTGAAAATAATGTTAATGCCGCCACGTATATTGAATTACCAATCGAGTTTGATGACGCTCGCGATCAAATTCGATTTGGGATTGAAGGAGCGATAGAATCTGGAATCGTCGCGGAAGGTGACGCTGTTGTTTGCAATCTCAGTATTTTTGACGATGGTCCAGACTCTCTTGTTCGCGTCCAGGTTGGTGAATCAATTCGATCAGGTATCTATGATTTATTTGTTAACTCGCGAGCTGATTCAAGCGTCATTCGAGATGTATTTAATGTGGCTATTGAGCTTGGTAAAAAAGGTCAGAAAGGCAAACCAGTTGGAGCACTATTTGTTGTTGGCGATGCAGGAAAGGTAATGAATAAATCACGTCCACTAAGTTACAATCCCTTTGAGAAATCACATGTTCATGTCGGTGATCCCATTGTGAAGGTAATGCTCAAAGAATTCTCACGACTTGATGGTGCATTCATTGTTTCAGATTCAGGAAAGATTGTCAGTGCATACCGGTATTTGGAGCCAGGAGCTGAGGGAGTCGATATCCCGAAGGGACTTGGTGCACGGCACATGGCTGGTGCGGCAATCACGCGTGAGACAAACTCAACGACAATTGTGTTATCTGAATCTGATGGACTTGTCCGCGCATTCAAAAGTGGAGAGCTCATCTTTGAGGTTGATCCTGAGGTATACTAATAGTCATTCTCATGTGGGTACTACAATCGTTCCCGCCTGTGGCGCGTGACTTCGTGGCTGCTGTCCCGCAGGCAATCTGGGTTGCTATTCTCGTCTTCATCGCTAGTGTGGTTGCTGCTGTTATTACAGGCAGAATAACCACACGCCTCTTGTTACAGCTCAATATCCCGACTGTCATCGAAGGGACAGCACTTGAACGAACGGCACAAGAGTTCGGGACATCGACGGTCAATCTCATCAGTGGAATTGTTAGGTATTTTATCATCGCCGTCGGAGCCGTCGGATCGCTTTCAGTCACTGATTTACAATATGGAACTGCACTCTGGCAAGAAGCCGTTCAATTTCTCCCTCGCGTATTTGTTGCATTGCTTGTCGTCCTGACTGGTATTCTTATTGGTGACAAAGTAGAGCTCTTTGTTGATGAGCGATTAAGACAAATTAAGCTTCCTGAAATAACTATTATCTCTCGATTAGCGAAATTTACCACATTCTATATCGCTGCACTCGTTGCACTTTCACAGTTAGGAGTTGCCACGCTTGCGTTGGTGGTCTTGCTCGCTGTATATCTTTTTGCTGTTGTTGCTTTTGCTGCTGTTGCTTTTGTCGATTTATTGAAGTCAGCTGCGGTCGGCACATATCTTCTGTTACATCAACCATATGCAATTGGTGATGAGGTTGAAATTGGTGACACTCGCGGCATTGTACAGGAGATTGACTTATTTGTTACACATGTTGAGAATGAAGATGAGGAACTTATTATTCCGAATACACTCATATTCAAACGCGGCATTGTTCGTGTTCGATAATAGCACAACTCTGTCGGAAATCAAAAATGTATTTTATTGGGTATTGGAGACAGGTATTGAAGACATGAGTAGGGAGGATATACGTCGTAGTTGACATCCTCCTTCGTGTGAACGCGGAGGAATCCTGAGCGCGAGCGGGAGCGGGAGCGGGAGCGGTGGAGATTGCAGGTTTGCAGTCCCACCGAACCCCGACACGGTGAAAATCAGCGTGGGGTTCACCGACTGTGGCGAGTCGAGTGGGACTGCTGGGAGTGCCATATCTCAGCCCCCGGTACTCATATCCTCTGTCGTGTTCGGACTCCCAGAGTTGTTTGTGCCTCGAGGAGTCCGGCAGATTTCGACGGACTCGGAGTTACTTTCTGTGGTGCAGACAGCAGTCAGGCACAGCATCTGCATCGGTTCAGTATAAGAACTGACCGTTCACCTGACTGGTTCCGATTTCTGCCTGATTGCTCGGGGCGGACAGGCCGCCATCGTCAGAGTGGTCGGGATCGCTCTCTGTTCGGTCTAAACGAAAAGCAGCGCGAGTTCCCCGCCCCACCGTGGGCGGGGGTGAAGCTCGTACGCTCGGCTGCGTCCCATTTTTTTAACTATCGGGACGCCCTACTACAGTTTGGAACCCACGTTATCGGCCTCGCAAAACCCGCGCACCCATTTTGGGGTAAGACGCGGTGCGCCGGGTCTGTGTCGCGCCCATGTGAAGGGGCGGACGCCCACGGACACGCCCGCCACGGCAGCAACAGACGACCTCTGTTGCGGTGGCACTTTTGATGTGTTCGGGTGTTACTGGTTCCACGCGAGTCTCGCCAGAGACGAGCGCGGGCGGAATTAAAATTCGCCACCGGTCGTTTCGCTGGCTTCCCGCCAGAGACCACGGCGAAGCCACGGGCCACCGCGCCCGTGGTACTTCACTTCCTATCTAAATATGGGACTGCCTGTCAATTTAAACCATGGATTGTCAAGTCTCCGAGTGGCTATCCATGCGTAGATTGATTTAGAATTGCCGGATTCATCCTGCGGCTAAGTCGCAGGTATTCTCTTTGTATTTTTATAACTCATCATTAGCTGATACTGAGGTAGTTGTCTATGAGCGAGTTGCATCTTGCTCGTCCTGTTTCGTCATCTGCTGTGCGGGAACACCAGCAACTGTTGTATGTGGTGGAACATCTTGAGTTACAAGAGAATTTGCGGCAACCTGTGCTTCCTCGCCGATATGAACTCCCGGCAGTATTGTCACCTTTGCCCCAACCATTGCCCGCTTACCAATAACGATCTCACCCGTTCGATATTCATCTTGAAGAAATTCATGACAAAGCAATACAGCATCATATCCGATGATAGCATTATCCTCAATTGTAATCAATTCTGGCCAGAATACATCTGGCGTTGCCTCAAGTCCCCATGAAACGCCCGATCCGATATGTGCTCCAAGTTGACGGAGCGCCCAGTTTCGTGCCCGAAGCGATGGAACCAATCGAGCAAACATAATAAATATGTAATTACGGATAACAATCCAAACGGGTTTTGCATCTGTCCACTTCCACAACGAGTTTGTCGAACCTGGTGTTGAGCTTCTATCCAGTCGACGATGTCTATCAGTCATATTATATTATATTATTCCTTTTGCACTGCCTACTCATTGCCTGTCGTGTTGATTGTTGAATTGAACATTACTGGCGGAATCTCTGTTCATAAATGATGGTTAACTGACTATACTGAATAAAATGAGTTTGTGTTTAAATTCAATATTGATCTTATGATAATTCCGTTAATCTGCATCTGACCACGCGAAGATATGTGCATCTCAGACACGTTACTACTCCTCACGAATTACACTCATATGATCGATCCTGCGCTGGAGAAGCGATTGTGTTCCGATATCGTGTCGTATACGAAGTCCGTCATCTGCTGCAGAAAGCGCTGTCTCAGCCTGCGATTCAGCTGTTGCAATTGAGTCTGCAATCCCAACAACAGCGAAGGCACGTGATGTTGTTGTATATAATCCATCTTCACGAGCATCAACACTTGCATAATATATCCGTGCACTTTCTACGGACTCCTCGTCGACAGTAATTCGTGTTCCGCCCTGTGGGTCTGTTGGATATCCTTTAGGAACGGCGTACTTACACACAGTCGCCTGATTGCTGAAACTGAGTGGTGGGAGTGACTCATTATGTTGTGCCGCGCGCATGACATCAAGAAGCGATGTCTCCAATATCGGGAGTGTGTTCATTGCTTCTGGGTCACCAAATCGAGCATTGAATTCAATTACCCGCGGTCCATCGCTTGTGAGCATAAACTGACCATACAGGACTCCCTTATAGTTGGGCAATGCACTAACAGTCGCTTCTAAAACTTCGACTGCGTCTGCGTACTCTTCATCATTCATGAATGGGAGTGCCTGTGTTGTATCGCTGTAACTTCCCATGCCGCCAGTGTTTGGTCCGGTGTCGCCCTCGTATGCGCGCTTATGATCTTGAATCGCTGGAGTCGTTCGAACTTCACCATTCGCGACGAACGCTTGCACAGTAAACTCCTCACCAACAAGTCGCTCTTCAAGCACAATCTGCTCGTACTCGTTTTCTCGAAGGTACGATTTTGCCTCACTTTGAGTCACTTGATCCCCAATCACTCGAACTCCTTTCCCACCTGTCAGCCCCGCAGGCTTGACTGCAAGGTCATTCTCAGCGGCATCAATATACTCACATGCAGCCGCAGTCTCCTCAAAGACAGCAAACTCTGGACATCCTGGAATCGATTTTGATTGCATAAACTGTCGCTGAAACGCTTTATCGGTTTCAATTCGTGCAGCCTCTGCTGTTGGTCCAAACGTATAGACACCGGCTGCGTCAAGCGCATCTGTAACCCCTGCCTCAAGCGCCGATTCAGGTCCAATAATGGCGAGGTCTGCATTAACTGGATCCGTTGTTGCGTACTCAACAATTGCATCAACGCTCGTTGCTGGTATTGATTCAAAATCAGCGGTGAGAGCAGTGATTCCTGGGTTTCGATTCCCTGCACAGGCGTATAGCGTGCATCTTGAATCGACGGTTAATGCTTGAGCGATAGCATGCTCACGACCACCACCACCGATAAGAAGCACTGATTCAGTGTTGCTCATACGCCGAGTGGGTCCACACGAGTGTGTAAAGCTTACTTTTTGTCGTTGTATCCGATAGTACGTGAATATGAGATTATATCGTGGCTATATATCGTCGCCCAAGAATATATCCGATTATGTATGTGGATAGAGTCATGTTGTCCGTTTATCAATCGGATGATGATATCAGAACCATTCAAGACTTTTCAAGTTTCTTCACACGGCTTTTGCCCTGGCGTGGCTAATAATACATATGTCGGATACACCAGTGCGGAATCGACTTGATAATGAGGCAAGCCCCTATCTTACACAGCACGCTGAAAATCCCGTTAATTGGCAGCCGTGGGATGACCGTGCACTTGAGTATGCGGAATCAGCAGACAAACCAATTTTTCTCTCTGTTGGATATGCTGCGTGTCATTGGTGCCATGTTATGGCTGAGGAAAGTTTTGAGGACGATACTGTTGCTACTATCCTCAATGATTCATTTGTCCCAATTAAGGTCGACCGTGAGGAACGACCAGATCTTGATCGTATCTATCAGACAATCTGTCAGCTTGTTACTGGTGGCGGTGGGTGGCCATTGTCTGTTTGGCTAACACCAGATGGAAAACCATTCTATGTTGGCACATATTTCCCAAAAACAGAGCGATCTGACCGTGGCGACACTCCTGGGTTCCTAGAGATCTGCCAATCGTTCGCGACCGCGTGGGAAAACGACCGTTCAGAGCTTGAATCTCGTGCGAATCAATGGGCAGATACGCTTCAGGATCGACTTGAGGTCGACACGAACGTTGATACCAATATTGATGTTGATGATGATGATGATGTTCCCGCTCCTGACATTGCATCACCTCAGACAGATTCTGACGCTGATGATGATTCCACTATGGATCTTCTCACATCAGTATCTACGGCTGCAATCCGCGCAACAGATAATGAATATGGTGGATTTGGCTCACGCGGTCCAAAGTTCCCACAAACGGGGAGAATCGAGGCACTGATCCGTGCACATGCAGAGACTAACAGAGAGACAGCACTTGATGCTGCGACAGCGACACTTGATGCGATGGCTGCGGGTGGTATCTACGATCATGTTGGGGGTGGATTCCACCGTTATGCAACAGATCGTAAGTGGACAGTCCCACACTTTGAAAAGATGCTATATGATAATGCTGAGCTCTCTCGAGTTTACTTATCTGCGTATCAACATACCGGGCGCGATCGATATGCACGAGTCGCTCATGAGACGTTTGCATTTCTCTCACGCGAACTTCAACATCCTGAAGGTGGATTCTACAGTACTCTCGATGCGCAAAGTGAGGGTGAAGAAGGACGATTCTATGTTTGGACGCCAGAAACGATCCGTAATGCAATCACTGATCAACAGATAGCAGATATAGCGATTGATCGGTTTGGCGTGACAGAGGGCGGGAACTTCGAAGGATCGACCGTTCTCACCGCTACTGCATCAGTCTCACAACTTGCCACAAAATACTCATTAACAACCGATGAAATCATGTCGCAACTCGCAGATGCACGTGATTCACTTTTTGATGCTCGCATGGATCGTGAGCGTCCCAACCGAGATGAAAAGATTCTGACCGCATGGAATGGGCTTGCCATCTCTAGTCTTGCTCGCGGTGGATTAATATTAGAGACCGAACAGTATACAGAGTTAGCAAATGATGCTCTCTCATTTATTCGCACGCATCTCTGGGACAGCGATTCAGGTAGGCTCTCTCGACGATATAAAGACGGTGACGTAGATGAAACAGGATATCTTGACGATTATGCATTCCTCGCGCGTGGTGCTTTTGATTTATATCAAACCACCGGTGCTGTTGAACATCTTTGTTTTGCAGTCACGCTTGCTGAATCAATCGTAGAACTGTTCTACGACGCTGCGGGTGAAACGCTATATCTGGCGCCAGAGGATGCTGAGTCACTTGTTGCTCGACCACAGGACCTTCGTGATCAATCAACCCCATCAAGTGCTGGAATTGCAGTGCAGACACTCAATGCAGTTGACCCATTCACATCGACTGACTTTTCGGGCATTGCTGGCGCTGTTATTGATACACACGCTGATGAGATTCGCGGTCGACCACTTGAGCACATCTCATTAGCAATGGCTGCTGATTCTCGCGCCCGTGGGCATGATGAAGTTGTTATTGCGCATGATACCGATACTGAACTTTCACAACCAATACGTTCAGACATTGCATCAACATATCTTCCGGGAGTCCCTCTTTCTCAACGCCCTGCAACTGTATCAGGACTTGAGTCTTGGACTGATGAGTTGGGACTCGACTCCCCACCAGCAATCTGGGCAGGACGTCACCAACGTGACAGTAAGGCGACTATCTATGCATGCTCTGGGCGAGCCTGCTCGCCACCGACTCACTCACTCACAGATGCTCTCGAATGGTTTGATACGGACATCAGTACCGCTCACTCGGACTCCACCAGTGGTGATGATATTGACACTAATGAAGTCGATGGTGATACGATTGAGGGGATTGACCTGAGTGAAGGTACGGACAGTTTCGATAATTAATACCACTAGGCAACAGCAGCGATGTTAGAAATAATTGGTAGTAGCGGGTGAATGATCGATTCATGATCTAACCCAGCAGTGTGACTCTATTGACTGCTTGATCTTCATCTGTATGTACATGAGCTACGGATGCTGATGATATCTCTTGAACTCAGATACCACGGAGTAGTCTTTTATTATTATCAATTTGACTTATACCACCTAGGTAATAAGTTACATAAATAGTTAGACTGCTTTTTGTGGAAGTAGCTCAGCCTGGCACTCTGAGCAAGCAATCAGGTCATGCGACTCTGTACATATGGTTGTCTCGAGACATAATTCACACTCACATTCGACCTCAAATATCTGCCCGCCCCAGCGGTGTGGTGAGAGTCGCTTACTGACACGGATTGATCTGAGCATCTTCTATAGTTTCATATGAAAACCGCACATAAGTCCCTTGTTATAATATAGGCATCCAAAGTATATACTGGTAATATGTATATAATGATATTTTGGATTAACTCATTCGGTCACTCTGTGAGTTGCTCAGCGAGAAACACCGCGATAGGGACTGATTCAGTTTCAACAAATCGTGCCACTTCCTCATCTTCTCGTTCGATGACAACTGTTGGAATCCGATTAATTCCGTATTCTTTGACACTCGGTCCATATTTTTCTCCATCAGCATTTTTTTCAACGGAATATTCATGAACTCGTTTATTCGGGATATCAGCAGCGTTAATCGCGGCTGCAAAATCTGGTAATTGTCTCCGGCAGTCATCACACCAATCACCACCCCACACTCGGATTATTAAAGTATCATCACTAAATGCGGCTACGGTATCTGACCATGAATTAGCGTCCCATACCGGATTTGGTTTCATTGTCTCAAGTGTTCTCCCAACATTTGCATCAACCATGTCTGGCAGTTATCATGAACTATACTAAATGTGTGGATA
>ERZ1034503.34-NODE-34-length-17699-cov-14.797268_pt1 | contig 17699 bp, 13 predicted proteins | sample MGYA00520643_ERZ1034503 | MGnify/ENA primary metagenome ERZ1034503 (study PRJEB33760, sample SAMEA4777693) | hypersaline lake metagenome | biome: hypersaline environment; feature: brines | place: Spain | collected 2014-08 | depth 0 m ... | reverse complement strand
GATTTCTTGCACAAACTCTTGAACTGCTACACTCAGGAGTATCGACTTGTGGCTTCGGGGTGGATAGAAACGCAAACGCGGCGTGAAATATCGATAAGAATGTCACACCGAGAGTAATCTGATCAGCGGATATTCCCGAGTTCGTTACTGTACCACAATCACTCACCGCGTGAGAGACTAGGTGTTTTTTGACCGGTATGACTGAGCATACATCCGACCGCTTGTCCCCCAGAGACAATGGATAACAGAATAATTACACGGTGTTTCATATCGAAAAAATAGTGTTGCTACCCTGAGAAGAGTAAAATCACCGGATTTTATATGTTTGTGCTATGTAAGAAACGGTTGGAGGGTATGGGATAATTAACCGATAATCCCGACCTTTCAGAAGAGCCCGAGATTGACTCATCCAGAGTATATATGCTACATCTCGGTTAATCCGGAAAGATACCCTCACAACCAAGCCAAACTATGTTTTTCTAGGCACTAATTAATTTGGTAAAAAACACTAATACAATTACAAGACCACATTAATATGATTCAGAGTGATCATGAAACATACGTTGGATTTATCCTATAATTCGGGATGCCGGTACCCTCTTTGCTGTTGATCTAGATCACCTGAAGGATTTGATTAGCACAAATATAAATTGGTAACGGGGAGTCAAAATCGGCGAGGCTGAGAAAGAGTGAGCGGAGAATGCTCAGATACAATCTGGGACACGAAGTGAAAAAGAACACATCAAATAATTATACTAGCCATGGTATGCATCCTGACAGTAGTAACGAACGACAAAGAGGTGTTGAGATTACTCCGTGAGAAAAGCGGATATGATTCCTGATTCAATGAAGGAAGATATCAGAGGGGTAGACAGTGGAAGAAATGAATAGTCCATGCATTGGAGTATTTGACATCCTCCCCGCGCTGAAGCGCGAGGATTCCCACGGCACCGCACCGCTGAGTTGGGATATTGTGGTTTACGACCTAACCCGTTCTTCAGGTGCAAACGCACCAGTCTCCTTGTCGAACAGGAACGTCGATGGCTGTGCCAACCAGCCGTTACTCCTATTCACCGACAGATTCGGTGAACTCAGAGATACTTTCTGTCGGATATTCTCGGCCCCGTTCACATCAGCGTTCGCCACTGTACCGCACATATCGCAGACATACAACCCGCGTTCAACGCGGTTCCCATCCCGCTTGCGACCACAACACGAACACGACTTCGACGTATCGCGCTCAGACTCCTGCTCAACCGTGATGTCTTCCGTCTCTGATTTGTAGGTGAGCAGCTTCCTGAACCGGTCAAACGCCCACGAGTGGAGATCGAGGTTTCCATGCCTACCCCAGTTTTTTGCCTCATTGGTCTCCTCATCCAAACGGATGTCGGAGAGATTGCCGACCACGATAGTTCCAACGCCTTCCTCAACACACCGTTCAACAATGTGTTTCGAAAGCGTATGGAAATAGTGAGTGCGACGAGCCGACTTCTTATGATTCAGCCGGGTGACCTGCTCGGAGTTCGAGTCGTCACACCGAGCAATCCGTTTGCTGAAGTAATAGTCGTCCTGTTTCAAGCAATTGAGCGGGTACAGCTCGCTGTGACCGTCCTCGTAGGCGAGCGCGGCAAAATTTTTAATACCGAGATCAACACCGACGGTCTTCTCGCCGGGCGACTCAGATGCCTCAATCTCCACTTTACAGACGAAGCGAAGTTCCCATTCGTCGCCTGTCCACACTGCTTTCACTTGCTGGACGGTCTCTACGGTGGAGAGGTCAACGTCGGGGCGAGTGTGGAATGTACAGAGGATGAAGTCCGACCAATAGTTCTTGAGGTTTGCGCCTTGAGAGAGCCGGACGCGGTTATACTGGGTATCGAGTTTGAAGCCAGCGGCTTTGAACGTCACCGTGCTGCGTGGGTGTTCGTCACCATGTTTGCGGTAGCCGGGCGGGTTCGCTCTCATGTCTCCGTTGCGTCGTTTGCCGTACCAACCGTTGAACGCTTCAGCGAGTTCTTGAAGGACTCGCTGACTTGACTGCGAATGCAGGTCATCGTAGCGTTCGTGGGTTTTGAGGTACGCGGTGAGTTCGGTGTGGTTCGGGATGTGACCGATTTCACCCCAGATGCGACTACACGTCCACCGTCCGACGTTCCAGAGTTTCGAGGCTGCGAACCCAAGGGCATCAAGATCGTCGGACACCCGTGACTGATTCCGAATGGAAGCAGTATAGGTGCGCGTGACAACCTGTTTTGCCATAGGTACTCTATGACAGTATTCGTAATTAATGGTATGGGTATTGCCACAGCGTGGAATATCCTGCCATGTTATCAGGCGGTGGACTGTGGAGAGTTCGTCGGATTCATTCCCGCGCTGAAGCGCGAGGCTTTCTCCTCGATTCTCCGTAATATCGATGAATCAAAAGAGGCATGCAGTAATTGCGGTCGGACACTTGATCAAATCGCAATCTGGACAGGGATGACACCATCTGAGCGACAGGAAATCATAGAGGAATTAAAAGAGATGGGTTATCCGAAGCCAGATGCGTGAGAAGTAATCAGGGTCATGATAACTGTGAGTTGCATCATATTGACAGAATATCAATACGAATATCTCAGGAATCGAATATGACCCTCCGAGGTACTTCACATTGGTATTACATTGGAGCACACATACCACCCAAACTGAATTGTATAGCAGACGGTCAGTAATATGTCTATTATCGGTAATGTCTACAGAGAGAGTAGCCAGAGTGCCTCGGAGCTTAGATGTGACCTCGAGACGGTTCACTTTCGATACCCTATCATGAGGATTCAAGATCGTTTGAGGTTACTGACCGGTCGGATTGTAAACACAGAGAGTCCAGCTAATCCCATCAGTATGGCACCTATCAAAAATGAGATGGACCAACCAACTCTCGTGATAAGAATGCTTGCAACAGAACCGGCAAACAGGCTTCCCCAGAGCTTAGCGGTATAGAGGGTGGCGTAATTCTCTGATGAGTACTTGCGCCCATAGTATTCCCCAATTAGTGTCGGAAAAATAGCAAACACTGGGCTTCTAAAGAATCCAGCGACTGCGACACAAATAATAAAAACCGGGGCGATACCACTCGAACCACTAACGACAGCGCCGGCAATCCCAATCGCGCTGAGTAATAAAGAACTTCCAACTGTCCGGATTGACCCAAGTCGATCTGAGAGCCCTCCCACAATGAGGACTCCGGAGCCATCCGCAATAGCAATAATCGATGCAGCAGCGGTCGCAACCCCAGCTGATAATTCCATTGCATCACTGAATGCAATGAGCTTTCCAATGAGCATGAGACCAACGCCATTGACAATTACAAAAGCACCATAGAGAATCCAAAACTGCCAGGTCTGAATCACATCAGTCCAAGCATATTCTTTTGTCTCCGTCACTGGATCCGTCTTTTCGGCTGTTCCACTCGGAGTAGTATCGATTTGAGGATCACGAAGAATAATGGCGGCAAGCAAACAAGTAAGAGCGGCGAGAACCGCGAAAAAGAGCAATGTTCGCTGGAAAGTCCCAAGAATGCTCCCTCGTGTGAGTGGGATGAGCCCAAAACTCAAAACTGCGTATGACATCGTAATAATACCGGTTGCAAGACCACGATACTCATCAAACCATTTTACCGGTGTATTCACTGCAACTGTGTATATTGCTCCAGCACCACCCCCACCCGCAACGACTGCAAGACCAGCAGTAACCGGTGATGAAGCAATTGAGAGTCCAACATACCCGCCTGTCATAAGAAGTGCCCCTGCAAGTGTCGGAATTCGCGGACCATACCGGTCTCGGACCCATCCTGCGGGGAATTGAACAACTGTCTGAACTGCAATCACCAATGTAAATAGTGTCCCTAGTGTTGCCTCTGTTGTGCCGATTTGTGTCCCAAGTGGTCCGCGAATAGATGACCAAACAAACTGAAAGGTTCCTGCCATTCCCATAGCCAGAGCACCACCTGCGATGAGCCACCATCGAGAAAACGAAAGCGAACGTCGCTGTTCAGCCATCGTCTCGGGTTATGTGATTATATGTATCTCGTGTCGCCATAATGCCACTTGCCCTGCTGGTGCTGGTGTTGGTGTTGGTACTGTTGTTGATATCGGTATCTATCAATTGATGCCAGTGTACCGACCTCAGTGCGCGGTTTGATAATCTTGATCTGCACAAATTCGACCATTGTTTTTTGAGAAGAGTCGACTGTACAGTAGGACTTACACATCCAAGCAATGGTATTATTTCAGACATCTAAATTTCAGGCGCTGGTAATAACTCTGAGGCGACTCCATATAATATGTACATTAGTATTTTTTCCGAGTAAACATATGAACTTCCATTTCAGTTCACTTGTGGTGTATCTTTTTGTACACACGTTAACAAATAGACTATCCAATGTGGCATCATTCATACATACCCAAATCGAATCCATCCTGTTGTGCGTATCGAGTTTGATAATCAATAGCCGGAGTCAAGCAGCCACTCCAATCAAAAGACAACATTCTCAATTCTAACCAGTGGATAGTTTTATGATTGAATCCATCTGTGACTTTAATATCAATATGGTACGAGAATCTGAGCGAATTGTGCTTGAATCGCTATTTCAGGAGATAACTAATCGATTTGAATATATTGCAGAGATATACGTTGCTCACTCTCCATCCATTATTGACGTCTCATGATTACACATTACTGTGCATACAACCGAAGCGGAGTCACTCAAACAACCACTCGAAATCACGACTGCTGAGAAGAGTGGGATGATGATCGATACTAGGAGGGCAGAATCACTCTTCATTCCGTTTGATATGATGGCAACTATCGATGGGGGCGGGCATAGACAGGGTATCAATGGTACAACGGTCTATATGAGCAAAAACATCATTAGCGCCGAATCACGTGAGTTGGATATTGGATTATCGATACTTCGACAGAAAATTGCCGGCGAATGTCCGTCCTGTGGTGATACCGTTGAGTCATTCAACGATCATTACAAGACGAGTCGGATGTGTCGCGAGGAAGAAACAAATGATCGCTTTACAGTCCGAAATTAACGTATATATGTCGAAATTATCTTAGAGATCTATTTTATTTCAATTGCTCTGTGGATCTGCAGATGCTGATATTATTGATCGTGACATCCTCATATGAATGAATCCAGGATTTCACCCGTTGGGTAATATTATGATACTAATATAGTGAGCGAATGTAATATTCTGGTATATCGACGTGTGTCGTCTGAGCGCTGATAGATTGCTATTGCGTTATTGATTTGCTCCTTTCGCAGGCGCGTATAGGACAGACATGACTAATTCATCCTCAAACTCGAGGAACTGATGATCAGTACCTGGTTCAAGATGAATCACATCGCCTGAGGAGACGGGGGTAATATCCCCCTCGACGTTGATCTTTCCAGCACCAGAGTCGACATGATAGATTTCTTCTTCAGCGTGCGCATGCATTGGATCTTCATCGCCCGGTTCAAATCGCATTACCTCAAGACTAAATGAGTCTGTTCGGATCGATTCAACAGACTCTTTAGCTTCTTCTTCCAACTCTGCGGCTTCCTCAGCGATTGCAATTGCGTTCATCGACAGATCAACATAATGGTGCGAGTAGGTTGTATGTTTTGGTAACTCTGATATGGGTAGTATTATATTGGGTATATATGCGAACAAAGATAACATATAATCCAACATCATATAACGAATAGTCATAATTAGCCAATTTTCCGAAGTCTATATTCGCCATTTTGTGATCAATTTTATGCATAAGATAGATTTCTGAGAATATTATGTGTTCAATGCGTGAGAAATAAATCAATCAAAAATCAAAAATCAAAAATCGAGTCTCAAAAATAATAAAATATAGATAGTATGACTCTATCGATAAATAGATGATAAGTTATCTCAGATATACTCATCTTATAATTTGCTTCCTATACAGTTGAACCGCGTGAATTGCCTTCTGTTCAATCCCCAAGCAACGCGATTTATTCCGTCTGTATATTATCTATTGCTCTGTGCAGTAGAAACCGCTGCATCAACGCGTTCAGCTGTTAGTGCCGACAGTGGAATCCGCTCACCATTCGTTACCGAAACAATCGTATCAGTGACTGTGGCTCTCGAGCGTGACCCGGCATCAACGACAACGACGTGTGGATTATGTGCTGCGAGAGTCGTCGCGGCTGAACGAACTGCAGCTGTCGGTCGCTCTCCAACAGCGTTCGCACGACCATCAGTGACAAGTACGACAATCCCAGTATCAGGGTCTGCACGTGAGAGCACTTCTGTTGTTGTCTTGATTCCCGCGGTGAGTGGTGTTTGATCACCGGTCGGCAACTCTTTGAGATGGCGTGCGGCTAAGCTTACATTATCTGTTGGTGGAAGCATGACGTCAGCATTATCGCCTGCAAATGCAACGAGTGCTACTTCATCACGTTGTTGATATGCATCCTTCAGCAATTCAATTGCGACGCCTTTTGCTGTCCGCATCGGCTTACGCATTGAAGCACTCGCATCAACAGCAAAAATCACTAGTGCTGATGTTTCGCCTGCACGAACCGACTGTCGAAGGTCCCGAGACGTTACTTGATCTGCTCCCCGTGAGGCAGCCGCTCGAATCGAGGCACCAGCATCAACATCAGAATCTGTTGGTGCTGCTCGTTCGGTCCGAACACGGGCACCACGGTTTGTTGTATCCATTTTTCCCGACTGCGACCCACCATTCGACGCATCATTTGATTGATTCTGTCGTTCATTCTGCGAATCAATATTGATATCAGGAGCTCGTGTCACCGATTGATCCGGATCTACTGCCGTCTCAGTAGATGGCTGTCCAGGAACTCGTGGCGTTATCTGTTCAGTATCGGATTCATCATCACTATCACCACCATTTTGATTATCCCCAGATTCACCATTAGGATGGGATTCATCATCATCTATGTCATCATTATCCGCAGATGTGCTCTCATCCGATCCCGAATCACCTGATTGTGGTGGCGGTCTATTGGACCCATCTTGAGTTTCATCGATATCTGCCCTATCCTCACGATGTTCAGGAATATTCGCGTCATCATTATTTGCACCCTGCTCAGTACTCCTGTTGCTGTCATCATTTGATGACTGCTCTGATTGTGAGCGATCAACTTGAGAATTATTTCCGTCAGTACCGTCACCATCGTCATCATCATTCTTTTGTGTATCTGCATCCGCATCATCTGCCGTATTATCGGTGCTATCTCCTTCGTCGTCGAAGTGTTCATCGAGAACATCCTCTGGATCCGGTGCATCTTCAAATGGTGTTGACTGTAGTCGATGTGGAAGTGCAAGCTCAGCTGCTCGGCGGACATCCCCCTCGATGACTGTCGTCCGTCCTGCAAGTGCAGCAAACGTGATTGCAGCGCGAGCTGTTGCGATATCAGCGCGATGACCGTCAACACCGGCGTCACGACAGAGCTCTGCAATATCGGTTGTGAACGACGATGGAAGCGTAACTGATGGAAGCAACTCGCGAGCACGAACGATTCGCTCATGAACAGCGGTGTGACTGTTTGTGTCTGTAGAATTATTAGATAAATGTATGTTAGTTTGATCTGTTGAATCATCAGCGTCTTGATCATCCTCAAGTACCTGTTCGATTACATCGACCCGGTCGGGAATCTCTTCAAGTCCGCTGACAGTTGCTTGTAACGCGAATCGATCCTTCAACTGTGGTCGAAGGTCACCCTCTTCGGGATTCATCGTCCCGATAAGGGTAAATGAAGCCGGATGAGTAACGCTGACTCCATCACGTTCAACCCGATTCTCACCGCTTGCAGCAGCATCAAGTATTATATCTACAAGATGATCATCAAGAAGATTTACCTCATCAACATACAATAAGCCACGATTGGCAGCTGCAAGTAACCCTGGATCGAATTCAGACTCACCCTCAAGCGCAGCCTCAACCGAGAGACTCCCGACAACTCGCTCCCGAGTTGCCCCGAGTGGAAGTGTTATGAGTGGAACTGGACGGAGCTCGACGGATGGGTTCATTCGCTCTTGACAGTCCGCACACTGCATCGACGGCGCATCAGGTGGACATCCATATGAACACTCAGCAACGACACGCTGTTCGGGCAATATCGTCTGTAGTGCCCGCACAGCTGTTGATTTTGCTGTTCCTTTCTCACCCTGAATGAGTAATCCATCAAGTGAATCGTTGACGACAACCGATATGAGCGCATTCTTTAATTCATCCTGTCCGACAATGTCGGCGAATGCGACTGGCGTCGAAGTTTTTTTACTGTTCGCCATATCAACCTTTTTTGCACTAATACAATAGAGGTTTAACAACATTATGCCTACAATCGGTCTTTATACGGCGACTGAGAACGAACTCGGATCAGTTCAGCGCGCTGCTGCTGGTCTTGCTGATGATATTTCTCTTGTCGTTCGGTCAGCAAGCGATCTTGACGACCCAACCGACACGAAGGCGTTTCTTTCAGAGGTGACAAACACCGATACTGACGCAATAGCAACGATATTCTGGCTTCATGGCGGCGAAGAGAGTCTTCCAGGGTATGAACAGGCTGTTGACAAGCTTGCGGAAGCAGGGGTTCCACTCATTGTCAAATCAACTGGTGATGCATATGCAATGGAGGACACGTCTGTTGATGCCACCACCCGCGATCAGGCATATGAGTATCTTGACCGCGGTGGAACAAGCAATATCACGAATCTACTCCGATATCTGGCTGAGACATTCGGATCTGATACATACCCATATGATGACCCAGTGACGCTTCCCACGGAAGGAGTATATCACCCTGATCATCCAGGAGCGAGCTATGATGAACTTCGATCGACATTTGATCCAGATCGTCCCACAGTCGCAATCTGGTTTTATGAATCTCATTGGACGCATGAGAACACTCAATACATTGATGCACAAGTGCGGGCACTCGAAGACAATGATGCGAATGCACTCCCGATCTTCTGTAATCCAGCAACCGACACCGATGATCAGCAAGACGCTGAATGGGTTACTGACACGTGGTTAATTGATGATGGTGATCCGATTGTTGATGCTGTGCTCTCATCATTCATGTTCTCATTATCGATGGATGAGCGAGGACGAAGTGCCAGTGACGAGGGAAACAGTGCAGAGGATGTTTTCCTTGATCGGCTTGGCGTCCCTGTTCTTCAGACTATTACGACAATGCGCTCACGCTCGCGGTATGAGAGCAGCACTACCGGAGTGATGGGATTTGAACTTGCGCTCTCAGTCGCACTTCCAGAGTTTGATGGGAACGTCATCACCCACCCAATCAGCGGGAAAGAGCGACTTGATGATGATGCTGGAATTGGGAGTGCACCGAAGCAGCATCACCCGATGACCGATCGGATTGACCATGCGACTCGTCTCGCAGTCAACTGGGCACGACTCCGATATCTCGAAAATGATGAGAAACGTGTTGCTGTTGTACTGCATAATTACCCCCCAAGTGATGATGGTATTGGGACTGCATTTGGACTTGATTCGCCAGAGAGCACTGTCAATCTCCTTGATGAGCTCGCTGAACGGGAGTATGACCTTGGTGGTCGTCGACCAGATAGCGGACAAGCCCTTATTGATCAACTTACAGCACAACTCACACTTGATGACCGCTGGGTTGCCCCAGCAGATGTTCGTGATCTAAGTGTTGATGTCGTTTCCGCTGATCAGTATCGAGAGTGGTTCCTCGACACTGATGACCGATTCCAAGAAAATCTCCGTGATGAATGGGGAGCCCCGCCAGATCGACCCTTTGCGATTCCAGGTATTGAGTTTGGAAATGTTCTTGTTACCGTTCAGCCACCCCGTGGATTTGGGATGGACCGATCCAAGATATATCATGATTCAGATCTCCAGCCACCACATGACTATCTCGCCTTTTATAAGTGGCTCCGCGAAGAGTTTGCGGCTGATGCAGTCGTTCATCTTGGCACGCATGGGTCCTTAGAATGGCTTCCAGGCAAGACTGTTGGACTGAATGGTGAAAGCGCTTCTGACCAACTTGTCTCAGCACTTCCGAATATCTATCCATATATCATCAACAATCCTGGTGAGGGAACACAAGCCAAGCGGCGGTCATATGCTGCGGTTGTTGATTATCTCACGCCCGTCATGTCAAATGCGGGAACATACGATGATCTGCAGGAACTCGAATCACTCGCTGAACAATACCGAGAAGCAGGCATGACTGATGCTCGGAGCGACGATGGCGAACAACTTGAGACACTTATTCGCGAGCATGTTGACGAGCTTGATCTTGCAGTCGAATTGGGTATTACAGGCACTATCGATGAGAAAGCAGATATTCGCGGTCCTGATGCTGCGGGATCGACACTTGCATCCGGGAGTGTGACGGGTGATATCGTTACTATTGACACCCTTGTCGAACGTATTCACGAATATCTAACGGATATAAAAACAACCCAAATTCGAATGGGGCTCCATACGATGAGCGAGCCGCCGATCAACGAGCGTCTTATCGAATATCTCGTTGCACTCACACGACTTGAGAATCCTGGAGTGCCAAGTCTTCGTGAGGCAGTCGCTGGTGTTCTTGGTGTTGATTATGACCGACTCCGTAATGATCCCGGAGTCTATGATGAGGCTCTTGGAATGACATATGCTGCTGCTGCGGATATTGTCTATGAGACAAGTTGTGACCTCGTTGAAACACTCGCGACTGAGAATTTTGAGATTCCAGCATCTGAACGCGAGGCTGGTCCACATGATGAAGTGAATATGAATTTGCTGGTCGTCGATATTGATACAATTGGTGACGCCCGAGCAAGCGCCGGTGCGCATGATGATCTCCGGGAGGTGCTCAAGTTTATTTGCACAGAAGCTGCCCCGCGTGTTGCTGCAGCCGAGGAAGAAATCCCACAGACTGCAGACGCACTCGATGGTGCGTATGTTGAACCCGGTGGGTCAGGCGCCCCAACACGCGGTGGCGTTGATCTTCTCCCAACTGGGCGAAATTTCTACACACTCGATCCACGGAAGGTTCCAGCAAAAAGTGCTTGGCGTGTTGGTCGTGAGGTTGCTGCTGGCGTTGCCGAACGACATCACACCGAATCTGGCGAATACCCAGAGGAGATCGGTATTGTCGCATGGGGGACACCAACAGTTCGAACTCGCGGAGAAACGATTGCACAGGTACTTGCATTGATGGGCGTCGAGCCACAGTGGACCGACGCCGGTCGGATTGACGATGTTGAGCCAATCCCACTGTCAGAGCTTGACCGACCTCGTATTGATGTGACAACACGCGTGTCCGGACTGTTTCGAGATGCCTTCCCACAGGCGGCAAGTGTCATTCATGATGCGGTTGAAACTGTTGTCGAACTTGATGAGTCTCATGATGAGAATTACATCAAAAAACACGTCGAGACCGAGACAGCAGAACATGAAGCCGATGGTATGGATGAGAGCGATGCCCGAAGCACTGCAATGCATCGGGTGTTCACAACAACACCTGGCGGATACGGTGCTGGGACAAACAAAGCGGTTGATGAAGGAAACTGGGATGATCAAAGTGATCTTGCATCCGTCTACGTCCAGTGGGGTGGGTACGCACTCGGAAGTCGTGGACGGGTAACTGATGCACATGAGGCATTCAAACAACGATTGAGCACTGTTGAGGCGACTGTCAAAATCGAGGATACCGCCGAGCAGGATGAATTCGATTCCTCTGATTGGTATGCGTTTCACGGTGGGTTTATCACCGCAGTCAGTGAGCATGCTGACTCAGAGCCGGCTTCATACGTCGGTGACTCAAGTGACCCTGACAACGTCTCTATTTACACGAATGAAGAAAAAGTTCGCAAAGCAATGCGAGCACGCGTCCTCAATCCAGCGTGGATTGATTCGATGAAAGATCATGATTATAAAGGCGCTGGTGACCTTTCGACGACGGTCGATGTCGTGCTTGGCTGGGATGCAACAACAGGCGTGATTAGCGATACGCTATGGGAAGATGTTGCAGATGCATATGCCTTTGATGCAGACCGACAAGAGTGGCTTCGTGATGTCAATCCATGGGCACTTGAATCAATTACTGATACGCTGCTTGAGGCCGCCGAGCGCGATCTTTGGAATGCGTCTGCGGAGACAATTGAACGACTCCGCGATCTTAATCTTGCTGTTGACGGTGATATTGAAGCTCGTGACCGTAATTCGACACACCATGGAATGTCTGAGACCGATTCCGAGCCAGGAGTGACAAATGATGACGACTGAAAAAAACGCACACATGGATCTATCCACTGATGGCGGGAGCGGGAGCACTAATGATGAATACGAGGAGTATGCGGACCTTGGAGCAACAACTTCTGATGCGATGGAGATTGCGGAGTCAAGCATGGATCGTGTTCGCGAACTCGTTCCTGATGAGACGCTTGAAGACCGCCTTCGGCAGAAGGCTGTCCACGCAACCGGCGATCCCGAGTTTCAGCATCTTGTCCGATTTGCAGGTGATCCCGTTCGAACCGGTGCTCGTGCAGTTCTCTCTGAGCAGCCAATTGTGACTGATATTACGATGGTGAAAGCCGGAATTACCGGTCGTGGTCATCAGTGTCCGGTAAAAAAAGCGATCGGTAATGGGTCCGAACTCGCCGCTGAGACAGGCATGACTCGAACAGCCGCGTCCGTGCTTGAGTTAGACCGACAGGGTGTCTATGATGATGCAATCGCGACGATTGGAAACGCCCCAACTGCAGCGCTTGCACTTGCTGACTGTATCGAATCGGGGACCCGTCCTGCCGCGATTGTTGCAACCCCGGTTGGATTTATTAAGGCGGCTGAAAGTCGGAATCGAATTCGAGCCGTTGCGACTGAATATGGTGTCCCGGCAATCACAACTGTTGGACGACGCGGTGGAAGTGGACTCGCAGCGGGACTGACAAACGAACTTGTTCACGTAGCCAGCGATGTACGTGATGGCGAAGTTACACTTGAGACCGCACAAACAGAATCGAACAGACATGATCACAGAGAGGTCGAACGATGAGCGAGACTGACGAATACGATCTTGAGTCTGGACCTGATCCAGCGACGGTCGCAACTGATCACCCGGAGCCGAGAGAAGCAGCCAATCCAGTTCATGCAGTCGGAATCGGACCAGGGTCGACTGCGTATCTTACGCCACGGGGGAAGCGTTCGATTACCGAAGCCGATGTGATTGTTGGATTTGAAACTGTCGTTGAGTTCATCCGTGATCACATCGGCGATGAAACGACGGTTTTCACATGTGGATATCGTGACGAGGCTACTGCATTAGAGAACTTTGCCGATCGTGTTGCAACAGGGGCAAGTGGAACAGCCGTTCTAATGGGTGATCCAAATCACTCTGGATATCAATTTGTCGGGAAGGTACAACGTGTCGTTGACCGTCCCGTTCGGATTATTCCAGGAATCTCTGCATTACAGATTGCTGCAAGTCGAGCGCGAACGCCGATGGAGGCAACAACGTTTGTTACCTTACATAAAAGCGGAGAGATTGATGATGCCCTCGCACGGATCCGACGTGATGTCGGGACACGCAATCTTCTCATCCTTCCACGCCCATTCGATTGGATGCCTGAGTCGATTGCAGCAATGCTGTGTGAGGCTGGGGCAAATCCAGAGCTTGAGACTCTTGTTTTCGAGCGACTCACACATGAAAATGAATCACGAACACAATCAACACTTGGCGCACTTGCAGCGGACACAGCGGTCGCAGAACCAACACGGGAAGATACTGACTTCTCAGATCTCTCTGTTCTGGCGATTAGACAGAATACAACGTAATTTTATATCCAAGCCCCAGAGCAATCGCAATCAAGCACAGATTCCGTATTCGATGTGAGAAACACTCTCTGTTAAGTCTAAGTATGAAACTACTGAGCGAACAGTCATATACGCAATGAGTCCGAGCAAAAACAACGGATTCTGAGTGAATCCACGATGACTTCAGCTACGCGATACGACACTTCGTGTGTTCTATTGTCTTCAGCAGTCGGTGGTAATATGACCACTGTTTCTATCCGAACCCACATGCAGACTGATTGCGGCTGGAACGCCTGTGTGCGTGTTCCGCTTCGGATATGGAAGTCACAGTCCAAACAACTGTTATAAACACACAAGACAGGAATCGAATCGAAACTAACCCTATCATACATACATAACTAATTACATAGCATGAAGATTTACACAAAACGCGGTGACAGTGGACAGACGGACCTTCGAGATATGTCACGTATCTCAAAACAGCATCCACGAATCGAAGCGTATGGGAATGCCGATGAACTCAATTCATTGCTCGGAACGGTTCGTCCGACAGGATATGATGATATCGATACTATTCTTCACTCAATACAGAATCATCTCCATATTGTCCAAGCTGACTTCGCGAATCCTGACCCTGATGAGGATGACCCAACCGTCGATATGTCACACGTTGAAGAACTTGAGGAGTGGATCGATACCATAGATGAGGAACTTGAACCACTCGAGGATTTCATTCTTCCGGGGGGTGCAGAGGCAGGTGCAAAACTTCATCATGCACGTGCGGTATGTCGACGCGCTGAGCGGCGTGCCGTCTCATTTGAATCAGAAGTTGAGGATATGAATAACGTCGCAGTCACCTACCTCAATCGGCTTTCAGATCTACTATTTACGCTTGCACGCGTTACAAACCAACGTGATGACGTTGCTGAGGAAAACCCAACTTACTAACCATATATACTATAACGTAAAACCCACGAGTTCACGAATTGCAATTACCATGAATATGAATGCTATCATCACGATTAGTGATTTTTCCTAATATTGTTAGATATTATTGCTATCGCTGGAATCACTATCAATCTGGTCAGTATAATGGGTGAGATCAGAAACGCCCTCGAATGCTTGCTTATCGAGACATGGCTCAACTGAATTGACAATCTCATTCATAATTGTGTACGGGTCGGTCTCACCTCGACGGACTGCCTCTGCAAGCACGTCAACACTACTCGTTGCATTAAGTCTCGTTTCTATGAGTTGATTGATATCTCCTCGAAGGAGTGTCCGGATTTCCTCAGCGTAACGCTGTCGTGTCTGCTCAGCCTTCTCACCAGAGTGTTTCAGATATGTCCGATGCTCTGCGAATTCTTCAATGACCGTTTCAATGCCGGATCCTTCCGTTGCAACTGTCTCAATGATTGGCTTTGACCATGGTGACACTGTCTCATGATTGTTTTCCTCTGGAGTGGTGTTCGATGTATCAGCCTGATGAGTTGCCAAATCAGCAGATTTTGACTTTGACTCTGTTTGTGCATGCCCTCCACCATCCATTCCAGCACCTACTGTTGTCCCTGAGTGATTATTCTGACCATTAGTGTCCATTGTTGACGATCCAGAAGTACTCATAACACCGTGATGACCACTTGTATCACGAGATGTTTGCTTTCCTTCACCAAGATGAACCATCTCACGGAGTTCTTGGACGGTCCTATCAGCCCCATCGCGGTCAGCTTTATTCACAATGAACACATCTGCGATTTCAAGAATGCCTGCCTTCAGCGTCTGCACATCATCACCCGAACCGGGCGGTACCAACACAGCCACCGTATCGGCGGTTTGGACAATATCGATTTCATTTTGTCCTGCACCCACAGTTTCAATAATAATTTTATCTTTCCCAAAGGCGTCCATTGCTTTGACAGCGTCTGCAGTTGCTGTTGAGAGACCACCAAGCGCTCCACGAGCGCTCATTGACCGGACAAATACATCCATATCACCGACTGTTGATGCCATTCTAATTCGGTCGCCGAGAACAGCACCACCGGTGAATGGTGAAGAGGGATCGATTGCAATAATTCCCACAGTCTCATCACGGGCACGATACGCCTCTGCAAGTTTATCAACAAGCGTCGATTTCCCTGCGCCTGGGCTTCCCGTTATTCCGATAACATCTGCATTACCAGTGTGTGAATATAACGCTGAGACAAGCGATTGATACCCTGTCTCACGGTTTTCGATCTTTGAGATGGTGCGTGCGAGCGCGCGGTGCTCACCTGCGAGCAACGATTCAAGTAATGATTCATCACTTGCATTCATACTCATCGCTGTGGCGCGTTTTCACGAATAAATTCAACTGTTTCATCAATTGAGGTTCCTGGACCGAAAATCGCAGCAATTCCATGATCTCTCAGATCATCGCGGTCCTCCTCAGGAATCACACCGCCAGCAAGAACAAGTGTCTCTGATTTAGCGCCGTACTCTTCAAGTCCATTCATAATCTTTGGAACAAGTGTCTTATGTGCCCCAGAGAGGATGGAGATACCAAGAACATCAACATCCTCTTGCACAGCTGCTTGAACAATTTCTTCAGGTGCTTTGTGTAATCCAGAGTAAATAACCTCGAACCCAGCATCACGGAACGCTCGGGCAACAACATGAGCACCCCGGTCATGCCCATCGAGTCCAACTTTCGCGATCATGCATCGGACGCTCTGTTGTTTGTTTTCTGTGCTCATGTCTAACAATGCCCGAGCATACCGTATGACTTTATCGGATTATCATGTCTGACAGCCTTCTTGCAACCAGCAGGAATTGTTCAGTGGTTGAATATTTAATAATATATAAACGACAACTGGTTGGGTGACTCGTGGCTTTTGTAATTCGGTTTAACTCCGCCTGCTCCCGCAAGTGGAGCGATCCGAAGGGTTGGGTGAGCGAGAAGAATACTGACTTCGCCAGACGACTGATTTTCTGAGTTGTGCGCACAAACGAAAGGATTAGGTGAGTACTACACCGACGCCCGCTTGATGACACGTGATATCGAATCTGTCGAACGGATTGGCGTTGTCGGGGCAGGCACAATGGGCAGTGGGATTGCACAAGTGACAGCAGCGGCAGGGTATGACGTTGTCTTGCGAGATATTAAGACTGAATTCGTTGAAGATGGACTTGTAGCTATTGCTGACCGACTTGATCGCGATGTCGAAGCCGAACGCCGAAGCGAGAGTGAAACAGCAATGATACAGGACCGTATCACTGGTACAACGGCGCTTGATGACCTCACAACATGTGATCTCATTGTCGAAGCAGCCGTCGAGGATATGGATATTAAACAGGACATTTTCAGTGATCTTGATGAAATGACAAATAACGATACTGTGTTGGCAACAAATACAAGCACGTTATCAATTACGAGCATTGCAAGTATCACAGAATATCCTGACCGCGTCATTGGTATTCATTTCATGAATCCTGTCCCTGTAATGGACGGTGTTGAACTTGTTGCCGGAGAGCGAACCGCTGATGACGTCCTATCGTTCGCTCAGTCATTTATTAATATACTTGGAAAAGAAGCATGGGTTTCTGATGACAAACCGGGATTCGTGACAAATCGGATTCTCATGCCATGGATTAATGAGGGGATCCGTGCATATGATGAAGATGTTGCAACAAAGGAAGATATTGATAAGGGGATGACACTTGGAACGAATGCTCCGATGGGACCACTGACGCTTGCAGATCATATTGGATTGGATATCTGTTTGCATGCGACTGAAACCCTATATAATGAATTTGGTGATCGATATAAGCCAGCATACCTTCTCAAGCGAAAGGTCGAAGCTGGTGATCTTGGAAAAAAGACCGGTCGTGGCTTTTAT
>ERZ1034503.33-NODE-33-length-18218-cov-14.548863_pt1 | contig 18218 bp, 24 predicted proteins | sample MGYA00520643_ERZ1034503 | MGnify/ENA primary metagenome ERZ1034503 (study PRJEB33760, sample SAMEA4777693) | hypersaline lake metagenome | biome: hypersaline environment; feature: brines | place: Spain | collected 2014-08 | depth 0 m ... | reverse complement strand
CAGTAGAGATCATGAGTCGATACAAAAATCAGATGAAGGTGAACACAGCGAACTCCTCGGATAGTATTTGTACATTGGAAATCATCGAGATATGCGCATGAATATTCCTTTGGTAAAAAAGGGCGCTCACTGTATCCAGTTATTAAATATATAACGATAATGACGAATGAGAGTCCACAGGAGTATTGCAATACTGACAATCGTGATTACGAGGATACTCTGACCATTTATTGCATTAGAGCCGGCATATGCAGCAAGTGCGAATGTCGGGGTACGTCCAGTGAGAACAAGCAAAATAAATGTTCGTAGCCGAATATCAGAGAGTCCAGCAGCAAAACATAATAAATCGTCTGGAAATGTCGGTAACAAAAATGCGGCAAATAGGAGCAAAATACCTCCTTCATTATGTGTTAGGCTTTCATCCCACCGTGAAAATTGATCAGGATCGAAGAGGCGTTGAACAGCACGACGACCAATACGACGGGTGAATATAAATACAATAGTGCTCCCAGCTACGACTCCTATGAGGCTATACACTGTTCCAGGTAATACACCAAAGAATGCACCAGCAACACCAGCAAGAATCTGCCCTGGGATTGGTGCGATAATGACCTGAAGCGCTTGAAGTAGGACAAATCCAACTGGTGCTGTCGGACCAAGCGCCGCCAATTGGGCTTGAATCCACGTCGGATTGTCGATTTGCTCAATTGAAGCGATTAAATCGAAACTATCCGCAACCATAGAAACGACCGTCTGTTTTACAGGTAGTGTAACCACACTAATCACACTGAGAAGTATGATCATGAGGCTGATAGTGATAATGACAAGTCTTTCTCGTCGGTCTTCAGGGAGCGTCACCACAGATAAGACGACAATATCCAATAGTATCATATGTTTAATATAATAGGTTGGGCAATGTTGTGTGAGGCGACAGTGTCCGTGTTGGTGTTATTACTGGGTGATTCGGGCATTCATGGAGTCGGTGTAAGTTCCGCACACATCTGAGATCCGAAAGATACTGAATGAGGATACAGGGTGACAGAAAGCACGATTGAGACAAGCGGTTTCATTCAGATGGTACATTACAGATACCCAGTCTCAATTGCAAGTGCGAGCAATGTAACAATCGTACTGAGTATTCCGATAAAAACATGACCTGCAGTTGTTTTTTTTGCTTTATAATTTGAAATCATCAATGGGCAGATGGCGATAATCACAATCCCGGCAACCCATCCATTCCAAATTTCAAGAACTGAATGAAGTAGATAGCTCAATAGAACAATCACGTTTGTGTGGACGACCGTTGTTCCGTGATAGTAACTGACGTTACCATCTGAGCCAAACCCATCATTGTTGTGGCGCACAAGTCGGAGTCCGCCAAATGAGAGGATACAGAATCCAACAACAAGGCTTGCAAGAAGATGCGGAGAAAGCGTGAGATGATATAGCAACGCGGCAGGGACAAGATATGCAAAAACATCAATAAATGAGTCTATTTGCCGACCAAACGGTGATGTATTGTTGGTTTGCCGTGCGTACCATCCATCAACTTTGTCAAACCCAAATGCGGCAAACATGACAATGACACCCCAGTTTGGTTCGCCACGGACGAGTAACAGAGCACTTGCCCAGCCAAATAATAATGCGCCAAGGCTGATATAATCTGCACCAGTAAGACGATCACGAATATCGATTCGGTCATTCGTATCAGGTACACGATATATTGCTGGGTCAAGCCGTTGATATATTCCTTCAATTGTCTCTCGAATTTCACTCGACATCCACACAAATACATAATTATCGCTATTGATATAATACTACTCTGTGAACTATTTACTTAGGAGATATCTATATTGATAGATAGAACTATTGCGTGTTTGGCAATTGATGACGAATTGAGAGAGGTCCAATACGGGCGTATACTCGGGTAGAGCGAACGGTAAACCCACACGTTTCAAATAACGCTTGTGAGGGTCGGTTATCGATTGCTACGAGTGCCACTGCTTGTGTTGCATCACGTGCGGAAGCATATCGATTGGCGGCGGTAATGAGTGCAGTTGCGACTCCACGATTACGATGTGCTTGATCGACGTACACGCGACGAATATATGCACCATTAAACGAGAGTTTGCACTCAAGAACATCAATCGGGACAGTTGTATTAACTGAAATAAATAAATATCCCCGGGCAACGCCTTTCTCACAAACTGTAAGAACAGTTTCAGCTGGAAGCTTCTCTGCTAGTGGTGCATCAAGAGATGCAGGCGCATCAGGACGGCTAACGATACTGAATTGAGAGTTTGATTCAGATGTCCACGTATGCACAGAAGCGTGTGATGAGTTGTCTGCTCGTATCGGCTTACCGACTTCTGTGGCTGTTTTATTTGGAAGGTCAACCGCGTACTGGCGCATAGCTGTCGCGGTAATACCAGCTTGTGCGAGTAATTCGTATAATTTCCGTCCGTATTGGTTCCGGGTAAGACGCCAAAGTGAGACCACGATTGTATGAAATAGTCTGCATGATTCAATTCAAATGTATTGCTTTGTTGTGATCGTGGCTATACTTTATGATATATACTATATTACGGATAGACTGGCGTATTGATATTGGTTTTAATCCACTAGAATCAGGTTAACTTCACCGTGGAGCGATTGGTTATATCTTACATTTTGACGACCACTCATTATGCTATTTTTAATATATAGTATTCAATCAGTGATATCGTACGTCACACCGGACAGCACTAATTTATTGAAATAGGTTTGAATTACTATTTCAATCTCCTGGCGTTGGGGTTGGCTGTTCAATATTCGTTGGTTCACCAACTTGTGTGTAGACAAGTATCAGTCCGCCAGCACTCAGCACTGTTGCAACAACAAATGGCGTTGCAAACCCAAATCCAACGAGGATTCCTGAGAATAATGTTCCAAAAGCAATCCCAAGTCCGAATCCCATTGTAAGTAACGAGAGCGTTGACCCAGATTCACCCTCGCCAGCAAGGTCACCAGCGAGTGCGAGTGATGGAGCAAATACTGCTGCGACAGCAATTCCCTGGATAAATCGTGCAACAATCATCAGTAGCGAAGAGGTGAGAAATCCTTGTACAAGCGTCGAAGGAAGGAGGAGTACAAACCCCCAAATAAGGAATGGACGTCGTCCATATATATCACTCAACCGTCCGATTGGGAGTTGAAATAGCACATTCGCGAAGACAGTCGCACCAAACTGCAGTGAGAAAAGGAACGTTCCTTGATCAAGACGTGCATTGATGCTGTTGGCTAGTGGTGCATAAATTGCCAGTCCAAGTGCCATGACGATTGTTGCAACACCAAGCGCAAACACAGGGTCAAGCCCAGTCCCGTCGACGCTACGAACACGGATACTGATATCCTCAGCTGCCTGCCCGTCTGCTTGTTCTGGATCAGTGATAAGTATTGCAATGAGCACAAAACTAACCAATGCTCCTCCGACAGCAACAATAAACGCAGCATCAAATCCAGATATCTCAAGTGGAATTCCCAGACCCAACAGCGAATACGGTCCAGCAGCAACGACACCCCCAGCAACGAGAGGTCCCATGCCAAATCCTAAGAGTCGAAAAGTGTTGAATAGTCCAAAATTTCCCCCACGGTTATCTGCTGCAGAAAGCTCATTCACTAGTGCAACAGTGACAGGAATAGTAAATGCTGCCCCAATTCCTTGAAGTGCACGCATAAGAACGACCGAGAGATAGTCAGTAAAGAAGATGTATCCTGCACTTCCAATAGCGACAAGCGAAAGCCCAATAAGTAAAAACAGTTTTCGCTTTCCCGTCTGGTCTGATAGTGACCCAGTAAATGGCTGTCCAAGGCTATTTAGAAATCCGAATAATGAAAGAACGACCCCAATGAGTAACTCAGGTGTCAGCGTAAATGGAATCGACCCAAGTTGTACAGTTGTACCCACAAAAGCTGGAAGCGAAACGAGTTGACTCCCAATATATAATGGAAGAACAACGACTAAAAACGAATTTGCGAGCGCATCGACCATCCGCGCTATTGCAAGAGCAAGAATTCGCGAGTCAATATTAGACTCAATACCAAGAACCATCATCAGCAAATAAACGCGAGAGTTGTATCAACCTGTTTACTTGAAGTGACTTATTCACCGCTTCAGGATTATAGACAATCACCTCAGATCTGAGATTTCTTAGTCATACTGCTATTCGATATCGTCTGACAACCTACGGTCATCTCACAAACGCATTTCAAACATTAACTCGGTATTTGTAGAAGTGCAGTTTCCATATGTGGCGACAGATCACAGAGCAATTCGGCTATCCATTGGATATAACACGGCAGAGATATCCAGAGCATCACAGCTTTGAGATAAAAGATTCGCGTCTCAAAATACTCATCCTTAATTCCCGTCACAGTCACAGTCACAGTTGACTGCATATAGCAGGTGGACATGCCCTCAAAGTTTGATACATCCGAGACAATCTGGGAGGCTCAAACTGATGTGCATATATCAAAACTACTTTTGATATAGATACAACCAATTGACATATGCCCTCCAATATCGACTCAGTAAGCGCGATTCAGGATATTACTGATGCGATTCGCGCAACAACTGCGTTTCTATCGCCACCAGATATACAACAGTATGTAAAACTTGGATTTTTAATCGTCTTTCTCGGTGGTGTCGGCGGTATCGGTCCAGTTCAACTTCTCACTGGAATTGGAAATGTTGATACTGATAATCCTGTGATGGATGAACCAGGATCCAATACTGCTAGTTTTAGCGATATGCTAACGACGCTTGATAACTCTGAGTTATCTCTTATTATTGGCGTTGTAGTGGTTATTCTACTGTGTTTTATTGGCTTATTAGCCGTTGGATCAGTCTTCGAGTTTATTTTCGTTGAGGTCCTCCGACAAGAACGGATCAAAATCCGGGCATATTGGAGACAATGGTGGAGGCAGGGACTTCGTCTACTCGGGTTCCGATTAGTTGTAGGGGCACTCACTGTTATCCCAATTGCTGTCATTGCACTCACAGTCGTGATACCCCTCATCACGAGCGGAAATTCACCTTCATTTGGTGTTGTTATTTTTGCCTTAGGTATATGTGTGACAACTATTATCCTTAGTGGTCTGCTGACCGGACTTATCAAAACGTTTGTCGTTCCTGTGATGATTATTCAAGACGAGACACTTCTTACAGCATGGCAGCGCTTCTGGCCGACAGTACGCAGTGAGTGGAAAGAATACAGCATATATCTGATTATTCGGTTCGTTCTACAGCTTATTATCGGCATTGCAACAGGTCTGATACTAACTCTTTCCACAATTATATTCGCGATTCCAGCAATCCTAATTCTTGCTGCTGGTATACTTCTTGGTGAGGCAACTGGCATAATCGGTATTACACTCATCATTGGTGCGATATTCGTATTTGCTTTTGGAATCCTTTCAACTGCGATCCTCGCTGCAGTACCAATTCAAATATTCTTACGATATTACGCATTATTCCTTCTTGGAGACACAAATAGTCGATTTGACCTTATCACTGATCGACGCATGTCAGTTCGAAAATCATGATAATATATACGCTTATTCAATGGTTGCTTCTGGAGATCACCATGTAAGATACAGAATTCATTCGCGTTTTAGCAGTTTATAGGCGCTAAGCCCCCGTCCTCAAGGAGCGAGCCACTACTGTGGCGAGCGAGTAGGGTGGGGTAGTTCACATGGATAATATATCAGTTACAAATTATAATATCATACAAAATAAATCATATTTACATGTATGTCACTTGATCGCGTGATGATACCAATTATTCTTTACTATTGACTGTTGAAGATAAATTAATAATGATTCGACGAAGATTTATCTCTGCTATTGTTGCAGGAATCATAATTATCGGTGGATGTACTGGGCCGAATGACTCACCGAATACCGCTTCCCCTGATTCAACCCCAACAGGGACGCAGCAGACGGCTACCGACGTACCGGCACAGCCGACCACCGAAACAGATACTCCCTCTCCAACACCGACCGCAACAGAGACGAAAACGTCGACACCGACACCGACACCGACACCAACACCAACACCAACACCAACAGAAACTGAGACACCGACGCCGACAGAAACAGAGGATGATGACGGCGGATACTACTGACTGCAAATGGCTAATCTGGGGGATGAGTAGTCTATTAGCAGATTCTCATTACCACAGCAATCAAGTGGGCACTCGATTTTATGATCATCTTAGTGGCAAGCCTCAGATAGAAATACAATAGATCATTATTATCAGTATCTTACTCGCACTGGAACCGTTCGTCCCCTGAAGTCAGGATGAAGAATCCATAATCTGCTAATTTTGAACTAGTATTCATAGATAATTGATTAATGAGTGAGTCGCTGTTGTTCGTATTGTCGGAGGGCGCGCGTAAGTGCAGTTATTTCTGCTAATAAATCGACATCAGGGTATGCGTCAAGCAACGCTGGTTTCCATATCTGATAGCGCTTTGCGTCATGAATAAACGCCTCAACTCGATTTCTGATTCGATAGTATTCCTTCTTACAGAGGTTATCAGTAACATCGATACCTGCAATTACCTCAATAAACCCGCTGTAAGCTGTGATATCAAACTTCACTGCATTTTCAGTATGCGTAACCCCATCGAGTGTTTCAAATGATCGATTTAGATCAGAAGAAAAAGATAGCATCAGTATATATGTTATATAACAATATGTATAGAAATATATTTTCGGATTACTCGAATCCAAATAACCCACAAAAAAACACATCAGATGAGTATTGGCGTCGCCTCGTTTCTAAATGAAAAGACAGCGCGTGTTCCACGACCCACCGTAGGCGGGGATCAAGCGTGTCTCCGGCGCGCGCTCCGTCCTTTCGACATCCTGCTTGTATTCACCGATATTTATTCATATGCCCGGACAGATGACTGAGTATATCGAGGGGTCACCCTAAGATATTCCTCATCGGGTGCTAATCTCATCCTTATTTTTGAGTATTCGTGTTTCGGCTTCACCGGAGGTCAACTCATTCACAAGATCATAGAAATCATTTTGCATTCCCGCAGGAAAGGTAACAACACCAACCCAGGATCCATCGGGTTGCCACTCTTCACGCTCAAGATCACCGTATTCACGCACTTGCGCCTGTGTTTTTCCTGCATCAGAAGCCGGGACTTGGACAGCAACAGTCACCTCATCGAAGCGGATTGGTATTACGGGTCGAAGGTCATCGAGTGCATCATCAATTTGTGATTCAACCGGCTCCATTGGGTCAACACGAAATCCAGCCTCCTCAAGCGCCCGCTCGATTCGCTCTGGAGGATGTGGTGCATTATCCATCTGTGGATTTACTGCATTTCGGGCGATTTGGTTAATTAGCTGTTTCCGCTTTTGTTCTTGCATTTCTCGGCGTTGTTCAGCGGTAATTTGGATTTCACCGTCTTTGACAACAGTTGGAATGATCGAAAGTGGTTCTGTTGTCTCAAATACCGCTTTAAGATCCTCTTCTGCGGGTCGGTCACCTCTCGCAGCATTTTCAAAGACATCTTCAGCAGCAATGACGTCTTCAATGTCATCGTCGAACTCATCACGTTTCATCTCAAGTGCTGCATCCGGGTCGATAAGTACCTCAAAACGTTCACCGTGTGACTCAAGTCGAGCTGTAACGGCTTCATCAAGCGAAATCATACTTCATCATTTCACCTCTGTGGTAAAAAACCTCCCTGGCAGGTAATTACGAAGGATAGTATGATATGATATGCTCGAGTGAGCTACGCTACCGTTCCAATTTTCAGTAGCTTTCAGTAGTGCATCGTAAGAGACGGGTACACTGTTGGACGACTGGACCGCGTCCATCACTACCATCTGCGTTCGACTTGGGCACGGCGACAGCGGGCGCTATGACAGCCGATCCACCACCAGCCGCCTCTGCCTGTTCGGGTTCGTAGGCGACGATTCCAGACCCGAACGTAACTCGCGTGCCAGCAGAACGGTCAACTAGCACGATTTCAGCACCCCCCGTAGGAAGATGTGACCCCATATGGTCTAGCTCGTCTGTCTCGCTGAAGAACACGTGAGTCACGTTCAGCGCCCCGATGTAATCCCGGTCGCCTTCGAACCCACATCGGGTGTTGTCACACCGGAAGTGCCCGCCCCACCACTGTTCTTTCTGGTGGTCGTCGATTTGCAGGTGTGACTATGTGAGCCACACCGGGGACACGACTGGCTCGTCCCCGTGAATAGACTCGTTCAACAGCTGCTCCAGCGCAGTCTGCTCGGTATTCGATGTTCTCGATGATTTCACGCCGAGCCCACGATGACAACTCCCACGGCAACGTGCCTTCGTCACCCGGTGAGGAGAGCGACCGCAGATCCTCGTGGACAATCGTGTCCACATCGTAGGTGAGCACAAGTGCGAGAACTTAGTTGGCTACATTGTGCGTCAGTTGTTCGCGCTTGTGCCGAATCTTGCTATTTACTCGTTCGTATTCGCTCTGGATGTGCGCGAACTCGTCAGTATGCGAGCGACTATCACGGCGCAGCGCGGCAAGGCGATCGTTCAGTCGAGTTCTTCACGGTAGAGCCATCGCATCACGTCATGGTCAGTGAACTGGATGAAATGTGGCGTGGACAGTTGTTCGCCGTCGTCAGTGACCCCCACAGCAGTCATATCTTTCCGCATCCCAGCGTCGAGGGTCAGCACGCAATCAACGTCGTCGTTCGTCTCTATCTGATCGACTTCGACAGGAAAAGACAGTTCGTAATAGGCGTCACCGGTCTTTCGCCGGGAAGGTTGGAACTCAAAAGTCGAGAGATCACCGTATGACAATAGATCGTGAAACGCCTCGTAACGCGCTCGTGCTCCATCCACGACCAGTCCCCTCGTGTCTCCGGCGACGGCGTGTCTGACGTCTTGAGCCGGATGATCAACATCTCACCATCGGCGTCGTACTGGTATTTGACGGCTTGACCGCTGGTTGGGCCGTCGTCCGCAGAGAACAGCGAGACGCCGCTATCGTACTCTGGACAGCCTTGCATTTCGAGATACGTGGCTGGATACGTCCCGTGACGGTCGTAGTAGCTGGTGAGTTGGTCGATGAGGATGTCCATGTAGCCTGACGAGATGTAGTCACTGTCATCCCAGAGTTGTTCTTTGGTGCAACGACGGTGGATGCATCGGATTTTATGCTTTGGATAGACTGGAAGGCGTCTCGGCGGTCGGTGTGACTGCGGAGTGTTTCCCCGACTTTCTGCAAGATGCACCGTCGAAACCGCGGGGGGAGATACAGGTCGAGTTCTTCAAACGGTTCATGTTCATCGAAATATTTCCACGCCTGATGCGATGCGTCAGCAATCCCGTCCAGATGGACTGGTGTCCAATGGTCTTCGAGGACATGGTTGGCGACACGACGGATGGGTGTTGCCAGTCGCTCGAATCGTTTGTCCTCTTCGTCTGGCAAGTGAATTGGGAGTGAAAGGTGGTCACTCATCGGGTTTCACCTCTGATTCGACGGTATTGACGACCTGTTGTTTTTTCGATGAGCACATACCGTAGAGTTTGCCGCTGAAGCTGGCGACGAGCTTGATGAGGTCGTCAACGAGTTCCTCCCGTGCAGATTTGTCCGTCCCGTCTTCGATGATGGTGACTGTGATGGCGTAATAGTCGAAATGCCGCTTGAGATACGAGAAGCCAACGGGTGAGTCTATCTTTATGAGTGACGAGAATGCGTCCGTAGTCGGCTTCCTGTACGTCATCGAGAAGGGATTGAGCCCACGGTGGTCCTCATCGAGGTCACTTCCAATGTCGGTATAGGTGTTTTCGACGCTCCATCCGTGGTCGTGAGCGTATTCCGTGAGTCGGGCGAGTTGGCGGTCAAGGTCGCCGTTTTCACTCTGGCTGTGACTCGAAACGCGGGCGTAAAGTGCAACACGGTCTGTTGGGCGAGTGTCGCCTGCGAGCCGGCGGAGTTCTCGGTGTGGAATTCGACGTTCACCGCTGGGTGTTCGGGTGTAGTCGAAATCGTCGTTGCGACACCAGGTTTGACGGTCTGGGGGTGAACACCGAGTTCGTCTGCGAACTCGCCAATCGAGTACGACCGTGGCATTCTGATATGCTGTTTACTACTGGTAGTTACTCATAGATACTGGATTCTGTAACAGTTATATAACCATACTCGATTGCTCGTGTGAATTGGTTAAGCGTAGAGCTTCTGGTGGAGTTTAATTCAGGGTCTGACCATATCCAAGATCAGAGAGAATCACTCGCTGTGGGGGCGTTCACAGCCCGATCAAGACTCTTTTTCTCAAACATCTTGCTTGAGAGGTTGAGTCTGCCTGAGTTAAACATGGCAGAACGTCAAAAATGAATGTTACTCTTGTATGCGTTATGAGTTGAAACGACCCCACGTAAGAACAGTATATTACATCTCATATTATGATATCAAAAGTTACGATTGACAGATATATCCCCTCCGTGTTCGTCCACTTCAGTCGGTTCTTGATGAGCGGTCTTTTGCTTAATTTAGCTAAACCTGATAATAAAGATAAAATATATCATATATCATATAATAATTGATAATTTCACCAAGCATACCATGATAATACACGGTCCTACGCTGTATTACATATCAGACAGTTAATCTGTGAGACCGTCAATAACCGACATAAGATCACTCTTATCTTGGACGCCAATGACCTGTTCTGCCATCGTGCCGTCGGCATAGAACTGTAATGTTGGAACTGACCGGATTCCTTTTTCTTGTGCTAGTGATTGAAGTTCATCGATATCAACCTTGGCGACAAGAGCATTCGTCTCTGTTGCAATCTCCTCGACAGTGGGTTCAAGCATCTTACATGGACCACACCAATCAGCATAATAGTCAACAAGAACAATATCGTGATCGCTAACGAACGACTCAAGATCTGATTGACTCTCAACGTGGACCGGTTCGTCAGTTGCTGCAGGAGCACTCATAATAGTATATTGTATCGGCGTCCTCTTAGTGGTTCTGTGTGACTGCACAACAACACCGCTGATTTCAATGTCTCAATATTAATTTCAATCAATTGAATCATATGTCGATGCAGTCGTCTCAACATCATATTGTAATAATACCCCATCATCAATCTGCTTGACAGATGTCAACTGCAACTGTGTTGGGTCATCGATAAAGCCATCACCATCGGCTAACGTGGGTGCATCCCGTCCACCGATAAGCATGGAGCCGACATATACTGAGAGTTCATCGACAAGGTTAGCCTCAAATAATGAAAAGATAATTTCACCACCGCCTTCAACCATTATTGAACTCATTCCGCTGTCAGCGAGTGCTGATAATGCAGCTGGCATTGAGACACGATCTCGTCCAGCAATCATAACATTTGCTCCTTCAACTTCAAGATCTGCTTGCCGAGAGGTGGGTGCTGACTCACTGACAATAATATATGTCGGTGCTTCATCATCAAGGACTTCCGCATCGGTTGGCGTCCGCGCTCGTGAATCAATAATGATACGATGCGGTGTTGGGATGAGTCCTTGATCTTGACGACGTTTCCGGTATGACCCCTCAACGACAAGATGTGGATCATCTGCGAGGACGGTCCCGATCCCAACAAGGATAGCATCATTATTAGCCCGAAGTTCACTGACTCGTTCAAAATCACGCTCGCCGCTAATTGCAACCTGTTCGCGGCGGCGCGTTGACAACTTTCCATCGATACTGATCGCAGCATTAACGACGACGTGCACATATCTATTGTGACATTCTATCACATGGTCGTTTCGATTATTGAATCGTGTCTGGCGTGAATAACTCAGAGGTAAACCTCGATATATTCACTCCCTGATTGTATATCTACAAACAATCGAGGCGATCGGGGCGTAAACGACCACGGGTCACCCGACCCGTGGCTTTCCTAATTCCCTCAGCATACGTCGTAAGCACTCCACGCGAAGCGATTTCACGGGATGAGGCTGGGCGGTTTATAGAACGCCCCGACCCAGACAGGCTCACCTTCCGAACAAACGGTTGGGTTTTGCGAGTCCGGTAATTACCCGATTCAACATCTACGCCAGCATGTTTCGCCCACGCCCACGCTCTCCAAGCCACATTCACACCGGAACATTAGGCGAGTGTACGCGATTCAGCCACGGGTCAGGTGAGGTGACCCGTGGAACTCTCGCTGTTTCCTTTAGACTATGTAATGAAACCCGACACCACGAAATCTGCTGGGAAATCCCACTCCCCGGTAGGGCGATAAACCTCTAGATACCACCCTGATTAAACCCAGAGTAAAAACAGTGGTGGCACTCTCTCACCGACAGCCAAGACGAAAGCATGTGGGCGGGCGAACTCCGTTTGCAACGTGACGGGAATCGTTGGGTGTTGCACGTCACGGTAAACTTCGAAATCGAACCGAACCAGTCCACTGGTGTTCGTGCGAGAATGACGATATGGATCCTGTCGGATTCGACGTGGGTGAGTCGAAACTCTTGGTGGGCTGTGCCCTCCGAGACAACACCCCGGTTGATTCGTTGTTCGTGGATGGTGGTCGCGTCCGACACCTCCGAGAAAGACAAGCCAGCACTGAAGACCGACTGAAACCACGATATGCGTCGAACCTCTGTGACGACCTCGTGTGGGGACGGTGGCAGGACGTTATCAAAGACGAAAAAGAGAAAGCCTCACATCGGGCAGTCGAATATGCCTCACAGTTCGAGAACCCGGTCAACGTTTTTGAACAACTTGACGGTATCACCGACGGGGATATTGGGAAGTACTGGAATCGACGACTCGGCAGGTGGCTGTTCTTTCGATTGCAGTCACGCATCAAGGAGAGGGCTGCGGAACACGGAATCGCTGTGGAATACGCGTACGTGCACGTGTATTCGCGCCATACGTCGAAGATGTGTCATGCGTGTCAACATTGGGTATCGACCGCATCAGGGTACGTTCAAATGTACGAACGATACGTGTGGGGTGTCGGAGTACCAGGCGGATCTGAACGCAGCAGCGAACAGAGCCAATCGGCTCAATCCGTAGGGAGAGAGCCTGCCTCGGAAACCGGCAGGCGATGACTCGCCTCGGAGCGGGGGTCAGTGGCAGGCCGATGAAGACACGTCGCCGAGAGAGGGACTCCCGTCCGAGAGGCGGGCTTCCAGTGACAAGGGTTCGTCTAGCTCACCAGCAGTGGGAGCGTGGATGGAGCCGGAGACCAGTGACGCGCACACGTCTTGAAACCTCAATACGACGTCGTGTTGGTATTGCACCTGCGGTGGAAGCCCCGGCGTTCAGGCTGGGCGAGGATATCACGCCTGAAGACAATGAGTTACCAATAACTGTTATGTGATGAGTCCACAAAGACATGTACCATGATGTCGCCAAAAATTCTAATGCTTGGATGGGGGTTTCCGCCGAATGTGAGCGGCGGGTTAGATACACATGTGGGTGAGCTATTCGATGGAATGCGCGCCCGAGATGTCGATATCGAGTTAGTGCTCCCAGCGGAGTATGCTCCAGAAGATCGTGAGGGTATTATTGGCGTCCCAACCGGCGATGGTGACATCATCACGCGAGTCGGACGAATGAGTGAGACCTTTGCAACGCGTGCAGCAGATGCTGATATTGTGCACACGCATGATTGGTTTGGGTATGGTCCTGGCTCTCGGGCAACAGCAAATGCCGAGGTTGAGTGGGTGACAACGTTCCATTCGCTATCCGCTGATCGAAATCTCGACCCACCAACACGAGAGGTTGAAACTGAACGTCGGCTTGCAAACCGTGCAGACCATCTCATTGCTGTCAGTGAACTCACCGCAACTGATGTTCAATCACAGTATGGGGGCGATCCAAGAGTAATTTATAATGGATTTTCGACGTGTGAGACAACTGATCGCGACTTCAAAGCTGAACTTAATATCAGCGGGTCAATGCTATTTTTTGTTGGGCGACACACGAATCAGAAAGGAATCTCACATCTTGTATATGCGATGGATCAACTCCGGCGTGATGATGTGACACTTGTCATTGGCGGTTCTGGTCATCTTACTGACCAACTCAAACGATTTGCGGAATTACTTAATGTTGAGGACTCAATTGAGTGGGTCGGATACGTGCCCGAAAAAGAACTTGGCGATTATTATGCTGCTGCGGATTTATTTATTTCTCCATCATTGTCAGAGCCATTTGGAATTACAATCACAGAAGCACTTTCAGCTGGCACTCACGTCGTTGCGACTGAAAGCGGTGTGAATGAAGTCCTTCCAGATGACTGCGTCGTTGAGGTTGCAGCTGAATCACAATCAATCGCGAGAGGCATTGAACGTGGATTGACGCTCGAGGGCAGCCCAGAGTATGACCCTGTGACCTGGGATGAGGTGGTTGATGAAACGCTCGCGCTTTATGATTCAATCATATAATTATCGCTGAAGTAACTCAGCGCTTGCAAGTAAAAAATCACCGAAGAACTCGAACATCTGTTGCTGGTTCAGGATGATAAATACGGTAACCTTCTGTTGTCGATACAAGCCCTTCTTCATCTGATTCTAATTGTGACTGTGACTGTGACTGCGTAGACTGATACGGACTGTCGGTCCCCGAGGATTGATATGGACTATCAGTTGGCGCTGATTGATACGGACTGTCACTCGCTGCAGATTGATATGGACTGTTTGTTGAGGCAGACTGATCTGCACTCTCGTTTCGCTGTGTAGTCGGAGCAGCCCGTTCAAAGTCTTCTGGAGGAAGATACACGCGCTCTCCTGATGCCGACTGTACAATCACTGCTGTATCTCTATCACCATGCATATCAATTATTGTCACTCCGTCCTCAATTGTCACATTGAATTTGATTGGTCCAGTTTGATGATGGTTTCCGTCTGAGTCCATATCGTCATTTACCTTTCCCCCGTCTGTTCGCAATGTAGCTAATTCGGTGTGCTTCATAATTCAATGACGATACCGAGTGTACTTATTCATTGATGCTATGATACAATGGTTCAGTCACGTTCATGTGCAACTAAATTAAATTGATTATCGCAGATCGATGTTCATCTTGCTCAGAGCATATATATTCCACTCGGATTTTCAGTAAGTTCAGATATTGAGAAATTCAATGTCAGTAATATCATAATAATAATCTATCTATGATAGTCGACCTATCTCTATGTCTCTGACGCCGATGGATCCGGGTCCGGATCTGAGGATTGCTCTGTTGCTCTGTTTGCGTCCGCAGGTGTATCTGTGCCCTCCGTCAGATCTCTATCCCGCCATGTCCCACGTTCGAACCATCCAGCCGCAACAAGTGCTGCGACGATGCCTGAGATAGCGAATGAGAACCAGATTCCCTCTGGCGTTCGGGTACCAAATATCCATATATCAAACGGGATTAGCCCTTGTGAAACGACATATGCAACCGGCAAACGAATAAATCCGAATAGAACAATTGTAATCACCGCAGCAGTAAGAGTTTTTCCAGCTCCCCGAAATCCCCCGCTATAAGCCCGTAATATCCCAACAAATCCGAATGTCGGTGCAATCCAGCGAAGAAATGTCGCACCTTGTTCAACAACCGCAGGCGAGTCATCAAATGCTCTGATAATTTCGGGAGCAAAAATGAATGTTATAATCCCAAGAATCGAAAGGATGCCGAATGATGTTATCGCAGCAAATCGATTTGTCTTTGAAACTCGGTCACTATTTCCGGCACCAATATTCTGCCCGGTCATTGTCTCAACCCCCCGATCAATCGCAATCGCAGGCATAAAAATCATTGAAAATACACGGATTCCGACACCAAATGCGGCAACAACCGGCGTAGAAAATAACGTAACGATGAGTAAAATAGCATTAACTGAAAGAGCACGTCCCGTGTTTTCGAGTGAGGCAGGTGCCCCTATTCGAAGCAATTTTGTGATATATTCTCGATCAGGCCACATATCACTTAGCGTAATTTGTACGCCATGACCTCCACTGAAAAGAATCCACAAACCAACGACTGCTGCAGATCCTCGTGAAAACACGGTCGCTATCGCGGCCCCATCAACACCCAACTCTGGTACGGGTCCAACACCAAAAATCAATATTGGGTCGAGAATCACATTTATAATGACCGTTCCAAGCATGACGAGCATGGGTGTCAGTGTATCACCAGAACCACGCATCAACGCAATAAATACGATAAATCCGAATAGAAATGGAAGTCCAAAGGAAATAATTCGCATGTAATCCGTGGCGAGCGCAAGCACAACCGGGTCGGCACCGAAAACACTCAGCACCTCATCAACAAATATTACACCGGCGGCGCCAAGCAGTATTCCAATTGCAATCGTAAATGCGACGGTCTGTGAGGCAGCATAGTCTGCTTGTGCTGTTTGTGTTGCGCCGGTGTGTTGTGCGACCAATACACTGCCGGCGACGGTCAACCCAAGTCCAAGTGAAATAAACAGATACACCAGAGGAAAACCAAGACTGATTGCTGCCAATGCATCGGTGCTGTAACGACCTAACCAGAATGTATCTGCAAAATTATATGCAACCTGTAGGAGGTTTGTAATGACAATTGGTAGCGAAAGAAAGAATAATGACCGCCCAATCGGCCCTTCTGTCAGTTCTAACTCTTCAGGTCGCTTAAATATCTTTCTTGCTGCTGATCGGAGATCAATATTCATATTCTCGGACTCCTCTGCTAATAGTAATACTCAGAGATTCGTCATCAGCGAAAATGAACCCAAATTGATACCATGTAGAACTGCTCAAAAAGTGCACTATATAACATCATATCGTCACGAGTATAAATCCAATTGTTCGGTTATACCCACTGCAAGGACAAACTCAGGTGAAAAGTTATACTTCGCATTGATAGCTGACTATGTTAGGTATATCGAGAATCAAACCAGTTCTAAAATAATAAAATTAACAATATAATTAAACTGGATTTCAACTGATCGCCGATTGCTACGAATCAAAAAAACGGACGGACGTAGCGGGATTCGAACCCGCGATCTAGAGGTTAGGAACCTCTCGCCCTTGTCCACTAGGCCACACGTCCTCTATATACTTCATCCGATAATCACATCAAATCCTAATTATTTATTATTTGTTACATGTCGAATGATTCGTATAGACTCAATGCATATTGCGTAAGCCAGTATATGTATTAGTTATGAATACGAGACCCACACTAACGAGCAGATAGATGAATTCATAGTATCACACATTCCGATTTCTATAGATTTACTCTTGAGATATATTGAAAATAAATAAATGTTCTATATTCTGATTCTGAATTAAACATCTCTGATACAACTGAGACCCGAATTTCTGAAATCTCACTGCAGCACCCACATTCACCCAATCAGTGTAGATATCAATTTGGTTCAGTCGTCGTCTCAGTTTCAGATTCGGTTGATGATGAGCTAGAGGTTGGGGTGGATCCCTCATCTTCACCACTACCATCTTCAACTTCACTTAATTCTTCTTCAAGCTCCTCTCTTCCCCGTTTAAACTCACCCATTGCTTGACCTGTTGAGCGAGCCAATTTTGGAATTTTATTCGCTCCGAATAATAAGACGAGCACAAGTAGAACAATGAGGAGTTCTGGTCCGCCCGGCAGCCCTGGGAACAACGGAGTGATGATTCCGGTCATGGTTATCTGGCAGTAATCTAGTGGTAATTATAGTCTTTTCGGAGACTCAACAGCATAGTCACACAAATTCACTTTATTATAGAAATCTAATAAATCCGACAACTAAGAATCAATCTGTCCTTTCTGATGCTCAGTTGTAATGTTCAATATGTCGTGCCATCTCCCGAAGCCTTTCTCACATGGAGAAAATGATACTGAGACGGACAGTATTGGAGTTATTTGAATAGACGAACGCTCACCGCGCAATTTTGTTTTGAGTGTTACTAACATAAAGTCGACACAGCGAATGGAATGAAAAATCGCCATTACTGTGTCCATGACGGCGAAAACATACTCCCCAGGTCATACCCGGCGCGGGGCAGTTCATATTCAGTATATCAATTTGATATTTGAATATCTTGTACGACAATAATATTCCTATATTATCAAACTATTATGTAATAATATCAATATGCCTCTTATCCAGATTATCAGTCGAGATATGTCAGGGTACTGTGAGCACACGCTGACTCCGTGTGGGAAGAGTCTCCGTGGTTGATGCATCAC
>ERZ1034503.27-NODE-27-length-20147-cov-16.351533_pt1 | contig 20147 bp, 16 predicted proteins | sample MGYA00520643_ERZ1034503 | MGnify/ENA primary metagenome ERZ1034503 (study PRJEB33760, sample SAMEA4777693) | hypersaline lake metagenome | biome: hypersaline environment; feature: brines | place: Spain | collected 2014-08 | depth 0 m ... | reverse complement strand
TCAGTCACTTCGAGAAACTGTCTCACAATTCGTGTGTTCGGCATGATCTCGGGCGATGGTGTATGCTTCTTGTAACTGGTTGAACTCTGCTTGTGTCCCGCCATGATCTGGGTGAACTGTCTTCACCTGCTCGCGATATGCATCTCTTATTGCCTCTGCATCTGCTGTTGTTCTTAGTCCTAGTTGGTCATATGCTGCTGTTATTGAGGCGGATTGTGTGCGATTGTTTGCTCCTGGTGTGGAGTCGGGATCTGACACCTCAAACGGAAGTCGTCGTCCAAGCGCACGGACTGGCATTTCATATTCACAGAGAATAGTTTCAATACCAGCACGGTCAAGATTAAAATACACTTGTGCATCGAACGTAACTGCAACTTCGTGATCACTGAGATAGAACGCGATTGTTTCGCCAGCAAGCTCACGCTCCTCAACAAACGGTTCATCGATTGCTCTAAAATATGACCGGAATTCACCTCGTCGTCGATTGAATTTTCCACCTGTCGTCCCGAATCTATTCGTATCGTCTGGAAATAACCGTCCACCAATAATAAAAACACCAGCGATAATGACTGTTGCACACCCCCCGGCGAGAACACCAAATACCAACCACGACGGGAATGATGAGAGCCACTCCAGGAGCACAATCACGATAACGATATACCACCTAAAGAACCTCTCGCAATGTCTGTATAGTTCAATATCCAGATGTTATACTCGTTTTTGAGTATATTTTTTTCACTCGCAATAGGTCCGGAAAGTACTTTAGTCTCATCTGAGGAAAATACACATACTGATGGCAGTATCTTGGCTGGATGAGGTACGATCCACCGACGTGGGGACGGTCGGTGGGAAGGCAGCTTCGCTCGGCGAACTAACCGACGCGGGGCTCCCGGTTCCGTCTGGATTCGTTGTAACTGCAGCAACTTACCGCGAATTCATCGAGACTGCAGGTATTGATAAAGAATTATTCAATGTCGTTGATGTTGATCATGAGGACTCCACAGCGCTTCGAGAGGCACATGAGCGCGCACATCAACTGATCGTTGAAACCCCGATGCCAGATGAGGTCAAACAGGACATTCTTGATTCATATTATTCACTTAACACAACTGAATCAAGAACTGACGGAGATACGAGTGATGACTCTGAATCTGACCCGTTTGTCGCTGTTCGCTCATCTGCGACAGCCGAGGATCTTCCAGATGCATCCTTTGCTGGTCAGCAAGAGACCTTCTTAAATGTGCGCTCAGACAATCTTGTCGATCGTGTTAAAGAATGCTGGGCCTCGCTGTTCTCTCAGCGCGCAATCTATTATCGGAATCGACAGGGATTTTCGCATTCCAATGTCGATATCGCCGTTGTTGTTCAGCAGATGGTTGATGCGGAGAAATCCGGTGTGATGTTCACATCACATCCATCAAGCGGCGATCCACAGATCATCATTGAAGCAGCCTGGGGACTTGGTGAGGCGGTCGTCTCCGGTGCTGTATCACCAGATAATTACACTGTCGATAGGGAGACCGCAGAGACCACATCAGTCTCAATCGCAGAAAAAAAGATGATGATGGTGAAAGATGCACAGACTGGTGAGACTGTTGAGCAAGATGTCTCAGTAGATAAGCGCGATGCTCGTGTGCTCTCAGATGATGAAATCGCCGAGCTTGTTGCACTTGGTAAAAAGGTAGAATCACATTACGGTGAACCACAGGACGTTGAGTGGGCTATCTATGATGGATCAGTGCATATGCTCCAATCGCGTCCAATCACGACTATAAGCGATGATACACGTCCTGGGTCAGAAAGTAATCAACAAGCTAGCAATGGTGAGATTAATGCCGACAGTCCCAATTCGACTGAATCAGCGAACGATGCAGAGATTCTTGTTCGCGGGCTTGGGGCAAGTCCAGGGATTGCCGCTGGTGAAGCACGCGTCGTTACAAAACTTGACCATCTTGACCAGGTGAGCGATGGAGATATTATTATTACTGAAATGACAATGCCGGATATGGTCCCCGCAATGAAGCGTGCCTCCGGTATCATTACCGATGAGGGTGGAATGACATCTCACGCATCAATTGTGTCTCGTGAGTTGGGTGTTCCAGCGGTCGTCGGGGCAGGTTCAGCAACAACAACACTTGATGATGGTCAGTTGGTCACACTTGACGGTGATAAAGGAACAGTTCGTGAGGGTGAAGCTGAAGAAGAAGAACAACCACATGAACCAACCGAAGATGCACGACCAACAACACCGGTAAAGCCAATGACAGCCACCGAGGTGAAAGTAAACGTCTCAATTCCAGAAGCAGCCGATCGGGCAGCAGCAACGGGTGCGGATGGCGTTGGACTTCTACGTATGGAGCATATGGTGCTTTCACTCGGGAAGACTCCAGAACAATATATCGCTGATAACGGTGAGCGGGCGTATATCGATGAGTTAGTTGATGATATGCGGACAGCTGCTGAGGAGTTCTATCCACGTCCAGTTCGAATCCGAACGCTTGATGCGCCGACAGATGAGTTTCGGCAACTCGAGGGTGGCGAAGATGAGCCGCATGAACACAACCCAATGCTTGGATATCGAGGTATTCGACGGTCGCTTGACGCTCCAGAGATATTCAAACATGAACTCGATGCATTCCGCCGTATTTACGAAATGGGTTATGACAACGTCGAATTGATGTTACCACTCGTGAATGATGCTGAGGAAGTTATTCAGGCTCGAGAATTAATGAAACGTGCTGGTATCGATCCATCGACGCAAGAATGGGGTATCATGATTGAAACACCAGCAGCAGCTCTTGAAATCGAAGAAATAGCTGAAGCAGGTGTTGACTTCGTCTCATTTGGAACAAACGACCTCACACAATATACTCTTGCCGTTGACCGTAATAATGAGCACGTTGCTGATCAGTTTGATGAGCTTCACCCAGCTGTACTCTCGCTCATTGACAACACAATCGAGACTTGTCGTGATCTTGGCGTTAAAACAAGTATCTGCGGACAGGCGGGCTCAAAACCGAAGATGGTGCAGTTCCTTGTCGAAGCAGGCATCTCATCAATCTCAGCGAATATCGATGCTGTCCAAGATGTTCAACACGAAGTGAAACGCGTTGAACAACGTCTTATTCTTGATTCTGTTCGCTCATCATAGGATATACCGATATGTGCACGCTCACCCAGAGTCATATTGATGAACTTGCCCTAACAAGTCTTACATCTACTGACATGATACTGACTTTGTGATTCATATTCTGTTTCCAATCCAACTTTTGAACACATATGTCACCTCTGTATCCTCAATTCCACCACTATCCCCTATTATGCCGATTCTCTCGGTGTATTCGATATATTGCACACCCGGCTTAGCTGGTGAGTTCTCTATTATTGCAATCTTGCTGACGGCTGTATCATCACTGCCTGTCCCCGATCTAAGTATGAGTATGGGTGCGAGCATGATTTCATCAGACGGTGGTCTGTTATTGCCTGTCTCTCTTTTTGGTGATATTTGGCCGGAGTTTGGATGGCTTTCAGCCGCCGTTGAGCGTGCCACTGGGTGGGGTGGACTAATCATTATTTTCATTTATTCATTTTTAATCGCATTTGCACTTCCAGGAGTGAGTGAGATTGTGCTGTTGGCGCCGATTGATCTTGGTCTTTCACAAACTGGTCGCCTTGGGATTATTATGCTGGTGAGTGGTGCTGGAAAAGCTGCTGGAAGCGTCTTTGCCTTTCATCTTGGACAGGAAGTCAAACAATCAGGTCCAGTACTTCAGCTTTTCCAGAATTCATGGTTTGACCTCATTAGTTGGTCTGAGCGTCGAACAGTTGCGCTTGCACAACAGTGGGGATATGCCGGACTTGCAGCAGCACTCAGCGTTCCTGGATTCCCAGACACAATCTCAATTTATGCGTTTTCGGTACTCGAAGAGGATTATCTGAAATTCGCGCTTGCAACATTCATTGGAAGTATCGGTCGTCTAATAGTGACCGTTATTGGTGTTGGTGCTGTCTCTGCGTTTATTTAATTCCAGTGAGCAAGCGTTCCACAGGCTATCTGATTGATATGATTACTTACGTTTGTGAATTACCCTCAGGTGGGGTTTATTCGTCACTCAAATCAGCGGGATTTTGCCCTTCCCTATATGACCATGAAACAGTATACAATGAGTAAGATGAATGCAGAAACGCAGACACAGACACGTGAGTCATTTCCGACTGACGATCCAGCGGTGGTGACGTGTGGACTCCCGTATGCGAACGGTGATCTCCATATTGGACATCTTCGGACATATGTTGGGGGCGATATCTTTAGTCGGGCGCTCAAACGTCTTGGTCAGGAGACGGCGTTCGTATCAGGTTCCGATATGCACGGAACACCAGTCGCGGTGAATGCGGCTGAGGAAGGGGTCACCCCAGAGTCGTTTGCACTTCGGCATCATGAGCAATATGAAACGACCTTCCCTCAATTTGGGATTGAGTTCGATAATTACGGACATACTCATGATGAGACGAATGTTGAAATGACGCGTGAGATTGTCGAAGCATTGATTCAGGCTGGATATGTTTATGAACGAGAGATTCCAGTCGCGTATGACCCAGCAGCCGACCAGTGGCTTCCAGATCGGTTTGTCAATGGGACCTGTCCATACTGTGGTGCTCACGCACGGGGTGATGAGTGTGATGAGGGTTGTGGGCGACATCTTGAGCCTGGTGAGATCGAAACACCCGTTTCAACGATCACTGGGAATGACGCAGAATATCGACGTCGTGAACACCAATTCTTTGCAGTCTCAGAGCTTCAATCATATCTATCGTCATTTCTTGATCGACTTGAGGGAACCACAAACGCGCAGAACCAACCCCGAGAATGGGTTGAGGGTGAACTACAGGATTGGTGTATTACGCGCGACATGGACTGGGGAGTGGACTATCCTGATGATAACGATCTTGTCCTTTATGTATGGGTTGACGCTCCAATTGAGTACATCTCATCAACAAAGCAATACGCGGAGAGGGTCGGTACTGACTCATTTGACTGGAAGAATGCATGGCGTGATATACCGGGTGTGCGCTCTCACTCCTCGTCTTCGGCTAAAGACTCCAGTGAAGGCAACTCTCCATCCAATATCAACAATGGTGGAGAAATTATCCATATTATCGGTCGAGATATTATCCAACATCATACCGTGTTTTGGCCAGCGATGTTGCATGCAGCTGGATATACAGAACCCCGGGCTGTGATGGCTTCAGGATTCATCACACTCGAAGGAAAGGGATTTTCGACTTCACGTAATCGTGCTGTATGGGCTGATGAATATCTTGCAGAAGGATTCCATCCAGATCTACTCAGATATTATCTTGCGACGAATGGTGGATTCCAACAGGACGTTGATTTCTCTTGGAGTCGCTTTCGCGAACGAGTGAATAATGAACTTGTTGGAACTGTTGGGAATTTCATCTATCGATCACTGCTCTTCGCTGCGCGTGAATTTGATGGGACACCTGATATCGCGCTTTCTGACTCCGTTGAGGAGCGCATTGAAACAGCAATTGACGCATTTACTGCAGGCGTCAATGAGTATTCTGTTCGAGCCGTTGGCGATGCAGCAGTCAAACTCGCTCAGTTTGGCAATGAGTATATTCAACACCATGAGCCATGGAAACTGAGTAATGACGATCCACAGAAACAACAGGTCATGCGCGATTGTATTCAACTTGCAAAGGCAATTGCCGTGTTGTTTGAGCCGGTAACACCCGCTGCTGCCGAGCGAGTGTGGGCTGATCTCGGAGAATCAGGTGATATTCATACAGTCGGTATCGAATCTGCGCTTGTCGCACCACCGCAGACGTTTGATGAGCCAACTGAACTCTTTGAGAAAATCCCTGAAGAACGCGTTGATGAACTCACAGCAAAGCTTGCTGATCGCGTCACCGACCCGACCGATGATGATGACAGTGATACAGATACAGAGACTGGGACTGACGTAGCCGAAACGACAAATGAATCACACTCTGAATCCAATATGACTGAGATTGACCCAATTGCTGATGAGCGAATTGACTTTGAGGAGTTCGAAGAACTCGACCTCCGGGTGGCAGAGATTATCGAAACAGAGCCAATTGAAGATGCAGATAAACTCGCTCGTATCGTTGTTGACCTCGGTATTGAACAACGACAACTCGTTGCAGGAATCCGCCAATTACATGATCTTGATGATCTCATTGGCGAAACGGTTGTTATTGTTGCAAATCTTGAGAAAGCTGAGATATTCGGTGTTGAGTCAAATGGAATGTTGCTTGCAGCAGGGGCAGATGCAGACCTTCTTACGACACGTGAGGATGCTGATCCAGGAACATCCATTCAATAGCGCCGCTGGATGAGGCAATAAATATCATCGGCGGTCTTTTTATTCGTTCCCGAGTACACGTTTGCATGCGAAACGCTAAAATCGTCTGTACGCTCGGACCAGCGTCTGACGAACAGTCGACAATTCGGGCTCTCGTCAACGCAGGTATGAGTGTTGCCCGGCTTAACGCCAGTCATGGCACACCTGACCATCGACGGTTAGTTATCGATCGAATTAGAAATGTTGATAAAGTAACTGATAAACCCGTGGCTGCGATGGTTGACTTACAGGGGCCTGAAGTACGGACAGCTCCGTCGTCCGATTCAATATCTATTGGTTCAGATAGTGAGATTCGATTCACCACCGGTGATGAAATAACCCCTGAGGTAATCGGTCTCTCATATTCAATTGATGCTGTTGACCCTGGTGATACCGTGTTACTTGATGATGGTCGAATCGAAACAACAGTTCGAAGTGTTGATTCGGATGGTGTCATTGCGCATGTCGACTCCGGTGGCGAACTCGGTGGTCGAAAAGGGGTCAATGTCCCGGGCGTCAATCTTGATATTGACCTCCTTACTGAGAGCGACCGAGAGGACCTTCGTGTTGCTGCTGAAGCGAATGCTGATTTTGTCGCCGCGTCGTTCGTCCGGTCAGCGGCTGATGTATACATGATCAGCGACGCGCTTGACGCTCTTGGCGGTGATATCCCTGTTGTTGCAAAAATAGAGCGCGCTGGTGCTGTTGAGAATCTTGATGAGATTATCGATGCAGCCTATGGAATCATGGTCGCACGTGGTGATCTGGGTGTTGAGATGCCACTTGAGGAGGTGCCAGTTATTCAAAAGCGCATTATCACTCAATGTCACGACACTGGAACCCCGGTCATCACTGCGACTGAGATGCTTGATTCAATGGTTCAGGCGCGTCGCCCAACGCGTGCAGAGGCTTCAGATGTCGCCAATGCAGTTCTTGATGGGACCGATGCAGTGATGCTTTCTGGTGAAACAGCAATCGGTGATAACCCTGTCCGTGTTGTTGAGACAATGGACAGGATCGTCCGACAGATCGAATCAAGTGCTGAATATGGTACCACTGAGCAAGAGCATGTTCCGACTGCTGCAGAGAATTCACGCACGGAGGCACTTGCACGGTCAGCGCGGTATCTTGCTCGTGACGTTGGTGCAAGTGCTATTGTTGCAGCGTCTGAGTCTGGCTATACAGCTCGAAAAACAGCGAAATTTCGTCCGGGAGTACCGGTTATTGCAATAACACCAAATGACCGTGTTCGTCGACAATTAACGCTTTCATGGGGAGTAGCCTCAACATATTCTGGGTCTCACGGAGATATTGAGGGAATGATGGAGGATGCTGTTGATGCAGCGCTTGATGCAAACGTTGCCAGTTCAGGGGATACGATTGTTGTGCTTTCAGGGATGATGACAGAACTTGAAGGGACGAATACAACAAATATGCTCAAAGTACACGTTGTTGCTGAAACAATTGCAACTGGACGGAAAGTTGTTGGAGGTCGCACTGCTGGACCACTGGCAACGCCAACTGACGGCAGACTTGATGAGATCCCGCATGGAGCAATCCTCGCGCTTCCTGCTGATTTTGATGCTGAATTTGATCATGATGCAGCGATGCTTGGTGGAATTATTGATGCACGCCCAGGTATGACCGGCTATCCTGCTGTTATTGCACGCGAACTTGATATTCCGATGATCTCAGGTGCACCATTACCCCCTCAGATCTCGGATGGCACCGCGATTACAATCCATGCTGAGCGAGGTATTGTATATGAGGGCGATCTCACCCGCTCACATGATCAGGACCGAAACTGATAGCATTCCAAAGTAATGGCCTAATCAATGAATTGAGCTATGTATGCTGTCGGAAAGCAATAAATATAGACACAGATATGGCTGTATTCCTCCGCGTTATAGTGCTCCTGAGAACTTATTGAGGAGTTCAATTCAAAATATTGTCATAGAGTAGCTGCTGATACCGTTGCATAGGACCGTTGGTTCAAAATGTTTCACGGAGTACTACACGCGGAGGAGGAGGTCAGTCTCTAGTGTTCTCACTTGGTGTGTACAACGCTTAACAGCAGGAATAGATGCAGGTCTTCATTAGTTATCTCTCGGCTTTAGATTTGAAATAAGACACTAACACTACACGGCAGACAACCTCTTCGACATATACCCGGCAGATGTTTTTGTGATGACCATCTATTTAGAGACAATGACAGATGACAATCAGCCTGATACCACCTCTCGTTCCGATTCAGAACCAGTAAGTGGGTATACGACAGAGAATGAGGATAATACTAACTCCACTGATGATACTGCATTCGAACCCGAAGCAGTCGCGGAACCAGAGCCAATTGAGCCTGAACGCCCGATTCCTGAGCACGTCCTCTTTGTTGCTCTTGGTGTGCTTGGAACCCTCGGACTACTTGTCTCAACGATTGTACCGAATCTAATCTAATCGATCTTGTGATGGGTCTATACTTTCAGTTGTATCATCGTTTTTTATAGCTCATCTATCGAGAACATCGTATATCCTGCATCCCAACTTTTGAGTTCCAGTGTTTGAACAGAAGCCGATTCAATGTATCACCCTGTGCGCAACCGTTTAACACTCGCACATCTAATTATCTACTATGGTAACTCAGGCGATCTCCGTCGTCGCACAACTGTCGTTGCCGGCGGAGACGCTGTCATTACTGCTCATTACGGCAGGTCTTGGATTGAGTATTCTTGAGGCATTTGCCCCTGGTGCGCATTTTGTTGTTCTTGGGGTGTCGTTACTAGCGACTGGACTCGTTGGTTTGCTTCTTGGAACTGCTTCGCCGCTTGTTCTCAGCGGGCTTGTCGTCTTATTTGGTGCCGCTGCGCTTCTTGGCTATCGAGAATTCGACATATATGGCACAACCGGGTCCGAACAAACAAGCGATTCAAATAGCCTCACAGGAACACATGGGCGTGTTACTGAACGCGTGACACCAACGCAAGGGCAGGTCAAACTTGATGCTGGCGGATTTGACCCATACTACAGTGCTCGCTCGGTTGATGATGAGCTTACTGCTGGGACTGAAGTCGTCGTTGTTGACCCTGGTGGAGGCAACGTTCTCACTGTGGAGCCACTTGTTGGTGGTGTTGATGAAATCGATCGTGCACTCGCCACAGAGCAAGCAAATCGAGAGACTACGAATAGTGAAAATGAAGACCCGACCCCGACCCCAAATTCGAATATGACTCAGACCGATGACACACAGTCTGATGAACAACGAGACTCTGAGTCTGAATCAGGTCTTGAGTCTGAATCTGAACGCGAGCGCGAACGCGAGCCTGATCTGTCCTAACTTCAGCACAAGTGAGATAGTTGATGACTCAACCCTCATTATTCTCGACGAGCTGTAATAACTGGATTACTGATATGTTATTTATAGAGTCTTGTGTCTCAGTCATCGTCACAACAGCAATCGGCAATATCACCACTGGTTTCATACTCCCAGATCGCTCTTAATCTCCAACTCGACCGACTATTGGTCGCCAGTACAACAGAGCAATCGTCAATATGAACACAACAGTCGATACATCGTATGAGAAATCAACTGCAATCGCAGCAACGGCTGACCCACCGCCAAGCACACCGGAGAGTACTGACGCAATAACCGGCCATGAGCAAGACACACATGAGAGTAATCCAACGATACCTGAAACAGCTGCCCTGGCAGCATCAATAACCGTTGCATAAACCAGATACGTCAACGCAAGATACCCAACAATACGTGCGGGCATCAATACTACTGCTCCTATTGGAGTTGTGATAATCGGTGCAGGACCCCAACCTGGAAGTAACGTCGCAACACGAATACCAAATGATTGGGTGAGCGCATTTGCTGCATTTCCACCGGTTGTGATAATCACACCGCCAACGATGCTAAGAATACTCAAATATACTATTGCAACAATAGTTGCCCGTCGACGCGTTCGCGCATCGGCTGATGCAGGGTTTGTTTTCCAGATAACAATCGCCCCAACGAATATCCATAGAAGCCCATAGATCGTGTACCGTGGTTGTGTTATCGTGATATCAGCAATCAGTAGATAGCCAAGCGCAAGACCAATTAATGAATTTCCAAGAAGCGTTGCATAGACAAGGTCTTGTGTTCGCTGTGTCGTTCTGAATGCTTTTTTTACAGACACATTAAATCACCAATGTGTCGAAGACAATTGCAATCAGGACCGCTCCCAGATATGCGTTTGAGGCATGGAATGAATGGAATGCAGCAGCCTTCGTCTGCTCATAGTGGAGTTTGATAGCGAAATATAGAAACACTGCTCCAAAGACGATACTCGCAACTGCGTATACAATACCAAGTGCCTCTATTGTTGCAAGTCCTCCAGCAGCAACAAGCGTTAGTGCAAGCCACCAAATAACGTGTTTTCGTGTTTCTGTTTCTCCGCGAACAACCGGCATCATCGGGAATCCTCCTCGTTCATAATCCTCCTTATACGCTAGTGCAAGATTGTAGAAGTGTGCTGGGGTCCATAGGAAAATGACCGTCGCGAGTGCAAGACCACCAAATCCAATATCTCCAGTCACAGCTACCCATCCAATAAGTGCTGGAAGTGCTCCTGCAGCACCCCCAATGACGGTGTTTTGGACGGTGTTCGGTTTGAGTAAAAGCGTATATACAACACTATAAAAGACAATTGCAACTCCGCCAAGTATAGCCGCAAGCATGTTTACCCACGAAAACAAGACAATTGAGATGACTGTGAGTAGTATCCCAAATGCAATTGCATTCCAGACTGGAACAAGATCAGTCGCTAATGGTCTATCACTCGTTCGCTGCATCCGACGGTCGACATCACGTTCAAGAACATGATTAAACGTTCCAGAGGCTCCAATCGAGAGAACACCACCACCAAGCGTCGCAAGCGCAATCCCTGGTGTCAATTGACCTGTCGTTGTTGCCCCAAGAGTCATTCCAGCCGAGGCAACAAGACAGAGGAGCCACATCAGTCGTGGTTTTGTCAATCGGATGTATGCGCGTAGAGTCGCAAGAAGTCGATCTCGGGGATCTGTTGGAAGGTCTGGATCATATTCAGACGCCGGCGGAAGGTCTTGATCTGGCTCTGGTTTCGATGGTGTTGTTTGCGTTTCTGTTGGATCACCGGTTTCAGTCTCAAGTGACCATGCAAGTGCAATCGCCAGTGTCAGAAAGATACTCAGTCCACCAATAAGATGAATAACCGAAAGTGTCAGATCTGGACCCTGAACCGCGACAACCGCCCCAACGGCTGCTTGAATCGGATATAAAAAGCTCCCGACTGCAACTGTTATGAGAACACGTCGTTCGATGTGTTCACGTATACCAACGCCGAGTGTTACAACAGCACAAATCCCAATAATTACTGCAACAACTCGATGTCCGACTGCAAGCCATCCAATGGCTGACCCTGGCGTTGCCCAGCCGTTTCCGCATATTGGCCATGCAGCACATGCCGCAGCGGCATCAGTCACAGCCGTTGTTACACCAACCAATACAAGCAGGTACACACCCATTGCCGTCCCCGCAAGTAATCCATGAAATCGTCTTATATCTATTGCAGATGTCGTGGTCGCCGTTTGTTCAGCCACCAATGTCACCGATGAAGATTTGATTTTGACGATACTTATCACCCCCGCTTCGATAAGACGCGCTTGAAAGACAGCAACTATTTATGCATCTCACACAAAGCTCTCTGCGATGCGACACACGCGTTTGGCACTCGTTTCCGTACTTTCGACACTGGCGCTTGGGGCGGTCGCCATGCCGGTCGCTGCGCAGTCATCAGCCAGTGCCGAGTTGATCAATGGATTGAACGGAAAGCTACTGTATGTTGGAGTCCCGATTACGATTCTTGTTGAGGCGATTCTGATTTATACCGTCATGAAGTTCCGGAATAATGACGATCCAACGCCAACTCAAGAGAATCGTCGACTTGAGATTACATGGACTGTTGCGACGGCACTTATTTTATTATTTGTTGGCGTTGCCTCATATGGTGTTCTCGCAAATGAAAATATTACATATCAACCGCAGGCAGAAAACGCTGCAGGCGAAGCTGTCAATGGCGAACAGCAAAAGCCGGTTGTTGTTCGTGCAGAGGCATATCAATGGGGATGGGAAATGTCATATCCCGAAGCTGGAAACTTCACTAATGGGAACACAATGGTCGTTCCTGAAGACCGTCCGGTCGTCATTCGAACGACCTCTCGTGATGTGATCCATGGCTTCCATGTGCCAAAGATGGCATTAAAACAGGATTCGATGCCAGGACAGGTTAATTCCATTAAGACCGTCCCATATGAGACTGGCAGTTACCAGGGATACTGTACACAGTTCTGTGGTGTTGCACACTCACAGATGTACTTCACTGTTGATGTTGTCTCACAGGATGAATATCAACAATGGCTTGACACTCAACAAAAGAACGCTGATAGCTCATAACTGACGCCAGTTCATTACAACTCAGTCTGTCTGGGTCTGTGGGTTGGGATCCGGATTTGGGTCCGAGTCCGAGTCTGAGTCTAAGTCTATATCTGTGTCTGTTTGTGTCCTTTCTGGCTTTGATCCACGCTGTGTGAGGATTTGATCAACAATTGTCCCAGTCGAGAGAATTTCATCATCATACTGTGGATCACGTGCACTTGCTCTGACAACATCACATGCGATATCACGACCGCTAAGAGCATCGCGAACGGCGTCGATATCATGATGTTGATCATGTCCAAGGACAATAACGTCCGGTTGTAATCGTTCAATTGGAATGAAAATGTCCTCAGGATGACCAAGATGGGCAGCGGTGACGATTTCAAGTGCATCGACAACATCGCGCCGTTGACGATCTGGCAACACTGGCTTCGGCTTATGAGTCACATTTGTGCGACGGGCAATAATCACATGTAATTCAGTACCAAATGTCGCTGCCTCGGTTAGATAATGAATATGACCGGGATGTAAGATATCAAATGTTCCTTGCGCAATAACACATTCAGCCTCCTCTGTCATCGCCATCCCCGGTCATCATCCGTCTGCATATCGGTGTCAGTGTTCTGATTAGATTGCTGGTTCGATTGTGTTGGAGTGTCCATTTCGACATCCCAGCGACTCTGCTCTTCATCACCAGACTGTTTGGTATGATCAATATCAAGATCTGTTTCATCAAAATCAAAAAATGCCTCTGGGTCAGGAAGATCAACATCTACCACCTCAAGTGACCGTCGATTACCGTGCTGATCAAATGCAGCCCAGTCAGTCACCCCATATGGATGACCGATGATAATATGAACGCGTCCCTTCCCGAATGCATTCCGGTCGGTGTCGCTCGGCTTGAGTACACCGTTTGGATGTGAATGAATCGAGCCAACTGCATGACGGTCATTCGGAACCATATTTGAATCAATCGTCGCACTGGTAGGTGTTGATTGTGTTCCGGGAACGATGAGCACCTCCGTGATTACAGTCCCAGATCGGTCAAGTCCAATACGACGTGCGTCCTCACCACGAAGCAAGCCCATATACTCATTCGGGTGCGCCTCCTCTGAGGCCTCGCGTGCAAACTCTAATGCGTCAGACGCAATTCCCAACACTGCACTCGACCGGAAAAGTCGCATATTGAATCCAAAGGCAGCCTCTTCTATACACCTTTCGAGGGAGTTCTGCCCGTCACTCAGCATTTCACATAAATGATATTGATTATGATACTACAGCAGTGAGTATCCACCGATAACGCAGAGATATCTCACAATTATTCTAGTGAGGATGTTGGTTGAGATCGCTGTACAATGCGGTTCTTATCTGAAAGAATTCGACGCAGTACAAACTAAAGTCTTAACCACAACGCACTACTCAAATATAGTATGACTACTGATAGCGCCGGAGATTCCGGCGACTCGCGTCCGAATTCGGGCGCCGATTCACGACCTATCGTTTATGATCTTGCCCCTAATTGTACACGTGAAGATATTGAACATGATGCGAACTATCACGCAGTGGTAAATGGGGTTGTTGAGTACGGTATTTTCATCGATATTGCGGACGATATTTCAGGACTTGTTCATGATTCAAATCTTGACCGCTCGTATGAAGTCGGTGATCGGTTGACGGTCACACTTGAGTCTGTCCGCGATAACGGTGATCTCGCATTTGATGTCTTCAATGAATCAAGCTATCAGACCGTTGTTGTTGAGCATGACCCCGAACTCACCGCAATCGAAGAGCTTGAACCGGGAATAGATGCATATGTCGCAGGAAAGGTAACAAAAATCAAACAGACCGGTGGTCCAACAATCTTCCGAGTTGCTGATGAAACCGGGATTGTTGCCACAGCAGCCTTTCAAGAGGCAGGAGTCCGTGCATTCCCTACGGTTGAACTTGATGACATTGTCCGTGTTGGTGGGGCTGTTGAGCCACATAACGGCTCACTTCAAATTGAAGTTGAATCACTGACCCAACTCGATGGTGCTGACGCTGAGGAAACACGAGCACGTCTCGATACAGCCTTCACACGGCGCGCCGCTCCTCCGGATATTTCACCGCTTATCGAGTGGGATGCACTTGAACCGTTAATTGATGATCTTCGTGATGTTGCACAACTACTTCGCCGGACAGTACTTGAGGGACGACCAATTCGTATTCGTCACCATGCTGATGGTGATGGAATGTGTGCATCGGTTCCTGTCCAGCTCGCTCTTGAACGATACATTCGAGATGTGTATGATGATGATGATGCCGCACGACATCTTGTGAAGCGACTTCCGTCGAAAGCACCATTCTATGAGATGGAGGATGTCACTCGTGATCTTAATTTCGCACTTGAGGGACGATCACGACATGGACAGCGACTTCCATTTTTATTGATGCTTGATAATGGTTCGACAGAAGAGGATGTACCCGCATACGAGAACCTTGCACACTATGATGTGCCCACTGCAGTGATTGACCATCATCATCCTGATCCTTCAGCCGTTGATCCATTATTAGATGCTCATGTAAACCCGTATCTTCATGATGAAGATTATCGCATTACTACCGGGATGTTGTGTGTTGAACTTGCACGGATGATTGACCCATCAGTGACTGATGAGATTCAACATGTCCCTGCAGTTGCCGGGCTTGCAGACCGCTCAAAAGCGGATGCAATGGCGTCATATATTGAGTTGGCAACGACCGTTGGGTATGACCATGATCGATTACTTGAGCTTGGTGAAGCGCTTGATTATGCTGCTCACTGGCTTCGATACAGTGATGGGCAATCAATTGTCAATGATGTATTGAACGTTGGATGCAGCGATGAATCACGACATGCTGAGCTTGTTGATTTCCTCTCAAGTCGTGCTGAACGCGATGTTGAACGACAACTCAATGCAACCGTTCCACATCTTACGCATGACCGACTTGAGTCCGGTGCGCATCTGTATCAAATCGATCTTGATGAGTGGGCTCACCGATTCACTTATCCCGCGCCTGGAAAAACCACAGGAAAACTCCATGACCGGCAAGTCAAAGAACATGGCGAACCAGTAATTACCATTGGGTATGGTCCGGACTTTGCGGTATTACGGTCAGACGGTGTTCGGCTAGACATTCCGCGGATGGTGACCGAACTTAACGAGGAGGTTATCGGGGGCGGCGTCTCTGGCGGCGGACATCTTGTTGTTGGGTCAATCAAATTTGTCGAAGGGATGCGTGAGGCGGTTCTTGACAGCCTTGTCACGAAGATGGGTGATGCGGAACTTGATGCAACACTTTCATCACACGCTGTTGCAGACGGTGCATCTCAAATCGACGACTGAAATACTCGTTTCACACTTTTACCCAACCGTTTATTTTAAATTACTGAGTGCTATTGTTCTGCGTCGTAATGCGATATGATAGTTGACCGGATGCCTGAATAATGTATTCTGTCCTAAATCGGCTGTCTATCAAATAAGAGCGAGAGACAATATTAGCGACAAATGAGATCTCTGCAGTGTTCCGTTTTTTAACAAACTGTTGCTGTCGGGTGACCAGATAATCCAAATCTTAACGACTCAGTCGTCGAATCCACCACGATGGAGTATTTCATCAACGGGCTTTCGATCACTTGGGAACTCTCGTTCTTGTAGTTCATCAGAAAGTGTCTCTGGAGGAGCATGTTCACCGATTGCAATCATACATTCAACGCTGAATCCATCTGGGACATTGAGTTGCTCTGCTGCAGCCTCATAGTCAAGTCCCTGCATTGCGTGTGTAACGAGTCCTTGACGAGTAGCCTCAAGTGCGAGGTTCTGCCATGCTGCGCCTGTATCAAAGGAGTGAGTACGGGCATGCTCTCCATTATGATCGAACGTTTCCTTCGACACAAGAGTGACAAGCACGCCGGCATCCTCCGCCCATTCTCGATTGGCTTCAATGAGCAGGTCAGCAAACAACTCGAATTCTTCATCTTCCCGAGTGGCGTACAGGAAACGCCAATGTTGGTTATTGTACGAAGACGGCGCCCATCGCGCTGCCTCGAAGAGCGGCATATATTGTGCTTCATCGAGTGACTCGCCCGTCATCGCTCTGGGCGACCATCGATTAACAAAAAGCGAGTCGATATCTTCTTCTGGAGCTCTATGCTCTGCGACTTCCTCTCGGAGTCCTTCCATATTATCTCTACACAGCGAACACACATATCTACCCCGAAATCCTCTCGTAAAAAAGACACTATTAATTATACATGTTGAATCTATATTTACAATGCTGATAAGAGACATACGACAAGCAGATTGGGTGAAGACCGATAGGTGGATTTCTTCGAGAATTTCTATGATACTATGATATCAGCACGAGTATCAGTTATTGATATGTTGCAGTGATATTTTCCTCTCATAGTGATTAGTGCAAGTCTTTACCGCCGTGATTATTCATGTCGGTGATAGGAGTCGCTGAACCAGCGTCATTCGACACCGCCGGTGAAACTATTCGAACTAATCACTATCAGGCTCTTTTGTGAATCAACGACAACCCGCCGTTATATTGTGTGTATCAACTAATACCCCCAGCATGATATGTTACAATTGTCGTGAGGGATAATCGTAGTGTCAGTATCAGTGTTTGTCCCATAGCATATGTTGACGTCCGTCGTCCCTGACGACCGTCTGTCCAGTCACGTATCGCGTTCGGCTCATCGTTTGAGTCAGGATCAGAATCAAAAGCTCACACCTACAGCCTCCTTCGACGCACCCATAGCCGGACACACTACGAAACATAAATGTTGAAATTCCAAGGGATAAGCACATATCCGTGTTATGGGTCTTTTCTCAAGTGACCAGCTAGGTTTAGAGATAACTGTCGAACTGATTATATCAGACGCTCGTAGATGCTCGTAGATGCTCGTAGATGCTGATGTATGAGATATCCCGGCTCGCGAGTCATATCTCAACGTTGTCGTCGATGTTAATTGTCGCCAGGCTTTCAATTCCAATTCTGATCCCAACACAAGATGAGTTATACCCATCACATGTATATAGAAATTTGACTCTCTTGCCGTTAGTGGCTGTGAGTTCAACGTGACCGGAACCTGTTCCGTTCGCATTGTGGATTGACCGGTTGGCGAACGAATACCGAAGGAATAAGCCCGAATTGCTATTTCGACAGATAATGACGCTGATGATATTCGTCTTGTATACAAATATCGAGTAACTGATGATGTGACTATTGAGCGGGCTTGGGGTGTTCCTACTGGAATGGATAATAAACATCATGAACTCGAAACAGATGCAGACTAAGACTATCTTAATTCTCGCATCAGATGCACACCTCAAAATAACTCCCATGCAGTTTAATTATCGAGTGTCTTCGTTTCAGTCGTCTAGGGATGATCTGAAAGAACAGTCGAGTACAATGCGTACCCTGCGATAATGACTGCTGCGAGGGCACCTAATGCGAGTAATACCGGTACATACTCCGGCTCCGATTCAGTATTTACACCCCTACGAGATGCTGTGTCAGTTCCTTCATATCCCTGCCAATCCGATATAAATACGCGGCTATAGTATGTTGCTGGCTCATCTCCAACGAGCTCGAGCACAACCTCTCGGTTTTTCGTTCCTGCGTGTTCATTCCAATTGAGACTTCCAACGAGAGCAACGCGATCATCGATAATTGCACCTTTTGCATGAATTTTCCCGAATTGATCACCAGACGTGACAATCTGTGCACGAATTGGAAGCCCAGTTGCGTTTAGTTCAGACGCGCGATTGACAACAGCACGATTCTTATCAGTGTCATACCATGCGTCTGAGAGCAATAATCGGACCTGAATCCCACGTTTTGCTGCATCAACAAGTGCATAAAAGTATGGTCCTGATGGGTTCATTCGCGGACTGACAACGTCAATGCGTTTTTCAGCGGTATCAATACGGCTCCGAACGGCCTCACCCGCGTTCCCTGGAGCCGTGAGAACACGAATCTCATCAACACTCATCAGTTCTGCATCAAACTGGGTTGGATACTGCCCGGTCGCTGGAAGCACCTCATTAAAGCCGATATCTGTCCGCGCTTGTGACCATGGAATGACATCATAGCCGGTACTATCATGTGCAAACACAGACGCTAATTCGCTTGCAGTGGCACGTGAGTGTGCGTGCACTCCCCATCCACGGCTATTTTTCCCGCCGGTTCCGGCTGGTTTCCAGTTCTCTGAAAGAACAATAGCGGAATTATCGATAACAGCATATTTCGGATGATGATATGCAAATCGTGCAGGCGTCCCAGCGAGTAACTGGACGACTATTCCATTATTACTCAACCGATTGAGCTGTGTTCGTTGCGCGGTTGAGAGTCCACCAACCGGTGACCCTTCTAATAAGACCTGAATCCGCACTCCACGGTCAGCAGCCGAGAGAAGCGCATCTGTCATTGGTGGTGATGCATAAGTATACCCCGCTAGTAGTATTCGCTTATTCGCTGATTGAATCGCAGTTATCGGTATAGCCGGCGTGTCAGGCAGAACAAATGCTGTTACGTCAGCTGACCCTGTTGACGTGACTGACCGAAGTTCAACACCACGCGGGATCCACTCCATACTTGTTGCATTGAGCCGTTCTCCCTCTGGTGCGTCAGAGTATGTCACTTCATGAACGCGCTCACTTTGATGATTGAGGATAAGTTGCTCACCACCATTCGAGAGCCCAACCGCAGCCTGTCGAACGGGTATCTCAACACGCTGGCGTGTTTTATTCGGCGCTGCACTGAGTGCAACAGTCTCTCCTGGCACAACAGGAACAGTAATTATTGACTCACCATCAGTGAGCGTTAGATTACTTACACCATCGGTGTCAACGACAATGAATTCGCCAACATCATTCTCAGCAACTGGATTCGGGACAACCGTGACAATTACTGGGGTCTTTTGATCGGGTATTGATGACGTTGCTGCGGTTGCTGCGGTTGCCCCACTTGCGACAACAATCATGATGCAGAGTATGAGCACAATAAGTATCAGCAATCGAAAATGAGAATTAAGAAGAGAATGAGCGAAAGATGATCGCCGACCGGTCATGCTTAATCCATCGATAGAAATGTGGCGATGAGCACGAACTGGTGATGAGGTATTAGTGTTCGTCGATAATTCGAAAAGACGCATACACCCGTTGGTCTCACTTCTACAAATAAACACGAGGTTTCAGCTATCGTCTTTGTGAAATTGAGACTGAGACTTGATTATGCACTCTTATCTGCTGAGTCCGGAATAGACCTCTCCAGGTGAG
>ERZ1034503.5-NODE-5-length-42527-cov-15.334927_pt1 | contig 42527 bp, 49 predicted proteins | sample MGYA00520643_ERZ1034503 | MGnify/ENA primary metagenome ERZ1034503 (study PRJEB33760, sample SAMEA4777693) | hypersaline lake metagenome | biome: hypersaline environment; feature: brines | place: Spain | collected 2014-08 | depth 0 m ... | reverse complement strand
GTCTGTGAGTCTGCCGACGCACAGTGTACAACCAGATGATGACGGCGCTGTATCCCCTATCCTCCCTACTGCGCTCCTTGTCCGCTCGCGCGGACTGCGGTGCTCCTTGAGGGAGGGGGCTTAGCGCCTGTATTCAGCTAATCCGACAATGGCGGTCTGCCCGCCTCAAGCAATCAGATAATAATTGGAACCAATTTGATGAATGGTCGGTTCAAATAAGTATAATGAACCGATGCAGATGCTGTGTCTGACTATGTGGAAACATCAGAAAAGTTACTCCGAGTCCGTCGAGGTCTACCGGATTCCCCGTGGCACAAACAATACTGGGAGTCCACATATGACCGAGGATACGAGTACCGGGGGCTGAGATGTGCCACCCCAGCAGTCTCACCCGCCTCAGACCGCGAGCATCCCGACGGATTCTCACCGATTAGATGCTTGGTGAGACTACAAACCTGAAATCTCCACCATTCACGCTTACGCTCAGGATTCCTCCGCGTGAACGCCGAAGAGTATGTCAAGTAGTGATATTGAGTGTAATAGCGTGGTCAATTCGATCTGTTAGTTTGAATCTGCGTCCAACAAATTACTTAATTTGGCGTGATTACGGCGCGCCCTTCAATTTCACCATGTTCAAGTTGTTCAGCAGCAGCATTGACAGAGCCAAGGTCATATCGACTCGTTCGCAGTTCAACATCGCCACGTTCAACCAATCGGACAAGTTCCTGCAGTTCAGTATACTGTCCGACAATCGTTCCACGATATGCAAATTCTGCGTCGACAAGTGCCTGCGATGGTTCATGAATATGTCCACCGTACCCGACAATATGATGATCGCCACCGGGAGCGATTACATCCGGAGCATAGCCTGTCGTTACATCAGCGCCAACAAAATCAATCACCTGTTCAGCACCATGACCATCAGTGAGATCGTCAATTGCTGCTGAAACATCTTCACTTGTGGGATCGACTGTATATCGTGCACCAAGATCAGCCGCAAGGTCACGAGCCGCTTCCTTTATATCAAGTGCAATGATATCTGCTGCACTCATTGCATCAAGACACTGTAGTCCGATATGCCCCAATCCGCCAACACCAATAACAATGGCTGGATCGCCTGGATTTAATTCATCGACAGCCTTCTTCACGGCGTGGTAAGCAGTAATTCCAGCATCGGCGTGTGGAGCAATATCAACAGGATCAACACCATCAGGAAGTGGTATAGCCGATCGCTCGCTCGTGCGGAGATATTCTGCGAATCCCCCATCGGTCGTGAGACCAGGGAATGAGAGATTCTCACAGTACATGTCTTCGCCAAGACGACACTGTCGGCAGGTGCCACACGTCATTACGGGATGACAAATTATTGTATCGCCGACATCGATAGTCTGCACTTCATCGCCAACAGCAATTACCTCACCAGTATTCTCATGTCCAAGTGTCATTGGGAGGTCTTGATCAACGTAGTCGGTCCACATCCCTTCGATAATATGATTATCTGTCTGACACCATCCAGCACCAGCAACTTCAACAATAATATCATCGGATCGTTCGACAGTTGGCCGATCAATACTATCGATGCTGAGCGCACTATCCATATCGTCTGTATAATTATGGAGTCTTGCTGCGTCCATCGTACCTATAGATTGTGCGTATCTATAATAAATGTTCACGATAAAAAGTCATGAACATCTGCATACCACATATCATGATGATCGACGACACCGATACGTTCAGCAATCGCGGTTGCGAGGATATGCCAGCAACACTGTGTTGGATCTGTTGCATCAAGATTATACAAACTGTCTTTACACGTGCAGCCTCCAGCTTCAACGATATATTCATCATTATGTCCGACGACAACCGTGAAATCACGATATCGCTTCACACGCTCTTCTGATACCGCATCAATGGCGCGAGCACCTCTATCTCCATGGTATTTGATGATCGTATCAACGATTGTTGGTGTTAGTTGTTCTGTCGCGGCTAGTTCTCCTCGCCATGCAGCCTCGGTTTCATCACTGACACTACTTGAGACAACATGATGTGTACGAACATCTGGATTATCAGACACCTCACTTGACTCAGTATTCGTTGTCATTGTTGAACTCTTGGCTGTATCGCCTGATTCAGCATCCGTGGCTGTTGTATACTGTGTTGTGTCGTCCACGTCCTCATCTGACTCTATATTTTGATCACGCTCATTGCTATTGGCTTCGATCGCAACCCTATCTGCATCTGGATCCTTGTCCGCATCGACATTCACATCTGTATCGACACCAATTTCGACATCTCGATTGCACTGCGTGTGTGAAATGGTATCGTTATTGGCAGACACCGAGTCGGAATCGCAATCACCGTCGACCACGAGTGCACCACACTCTGCATAGTCAAAATCCCACCGATACATGAGTCTACAGGGTGAGTGGAGGGTGCCCTCACATTTAAATAAAGCTGATAATTCACATGGATTACATATCTGAAGTCTCATGTGCAGTCTATCTGTGCTTACACATTGAAATAACTCAATTCACCCTCATGGAACATCGCGTTATTTTTTGATGATTGGTCATAATCCTACATAATGAATATTACTGAGGGCGTCGTCGAATTGACCGTCCCAGCAGCTCGTGATGGAGCTGACGCGGGAGTTGGTGATGACGTCTTCTATAACCCTACACAGGAACTCAATCGCGATATTACAGTCGCAGCACTCCGTGCATATCAAGAGCGCGAGCCACGCGCTGAGACGTATCTCGATGCAATGACCGCAAGTGGTGTTCGTGGTGTCCGAGCCGCAGCATCAGGGTACGATGTCACCTGTACGGATATTGACCCCGATGCGGTGGCTCTTGCACAGTCAAATCTCGAAAAAAATGATCTTGACGGACAAACACTACCCAGCGATGCAAACGCTGTGCTGCATCAATCTGGTCCGGAATCACCTCTTGGACCCGAAGCGATATTCGATGTTGTTGATTTGGATCCGTTCGGAACACCAATCCCATTCGCTGATGCAGCCTTCGCAAATGCCCGGAATCTTGTCTGTGTTACAGCGACAGATACTGCGCCATTGTGTGGCGCTCATCAGCAATCTGGCATTCGGACATACTCAACACTCCCACGAAATACTGAATATCACCCTGAAATGGGACTTCGAGTGTTATTATCCGCGCTTATCCGGACCGCAGCTCGCTATGATACAGCGGCTATTCCCATTCTTTCACATGTCACACGACATTATGTTCGAACGTATCTTGAACTTGATACTCGCGCAACGCGTGCAGATGAGTTGCTTTCAGACCTTGGGTATGTGTATCACTGCGAGGATTGTCTAACACGACAGCATGAGTTCGGTCATATCGCACACCCACCATCGATGTGTCATCACTGTGAGGGTAATCGAGTTATTACCGCTGGTCCATTATATCTGGGCTCAATTCGTGAACAGGGATTCACACGCCGCGTTCGAAATCACATTACAACAGAAATGGGAGAGATTAAACAAGCGGATTCAATCCTCAAAATGGTCGAAAATGAACTTGAGACACCAACGCATTATGACCAACATCGACTCTGTAAAAAATGGACTCGGTCAGCGATTGGCATGGATGAATTTATTGAGCAACTTCATACAGCAGGTTTTGACGCAACACGAACACATTACAGTGGAACGGCATTCAAGACAAATGCAACTATTGCAGAAATCCGTTCGGCGACGACTGACCCAGATGAACAGTAATCGACTATTGATAATTCAATTATGACGATGGCTTCCTCTCTGAGAGATAGTTGTGAACGGTATTTTTATTCGATAAATTTGAGGACAGACCGGCAAGTACAACATATGCCAGACCGACATGCAGACCAGACTAGATGATGAGTGCGGATGATGAGGAGCCACGTAATACAGACGAACCTGTTGGGGAACATGATAGAGACAACCACAGTGATGATGCAGATAACGCTGATCACACTGCTGAGGCTGCTGACACTCACTCAGACACGACAAGATCAAAAACGGATACACAAGCGCCAGATTCGACCATTTCGGATGATTCTATAATAAATCCAACAGCAAATCCCAACGAAACTGACACAACAGCCGACCCACAAAGTGCACCGGATATCGAGACGTTACAACGTGAAATTAAGACCCTTCGAGCCGATCTTGATGCATTTGAGGAGGAAGTCGAATCACGGACAGTTGACCGACCAACACTCAAAACAAATCTCGAACAATATATTCGAAAGCAACTTCGACGCGGCAAAGCCCGTGGTTGGGGTCCATATCTTGTCTTATTGTATGGAACTGCAACGACGATTGCTGCATTTTATCTTTTAGATGATTTTTTTGCGCTAATTGCAATGATCATTATATATCTCTCGACACTTGGTCTCTATGTATTGTTCGTCCTCTTTGGTGCTGGGCTTAATGCAGTCGATTCATCCCGGAATTTGCTTGATTGGATTCGATAATACAGAAATGATATCTCCTAGCGTGCTTAGCGTATTGGCTACGCGCGGAATCGGCGAGTTACGTGTTCTCAGCGACATTCCAGAGATAGTAGTGGCGGTCTTTCGGATATTGACGCACCTTGGGAGCCCATATACACTATTTGCTATGATATCAATATTATATCTCTTTGGTCGACGCGGACTTCTTGTTCGACGACGAGCAGCATTCATTCTTGCTATTGAGATTGCTGCAATCGCGATCACAGTTGGATTGAAGCATTTGTTCGCATTGCCCCGTCCACCAGTGTCATATCGCAGTGGGTTTGGCTTCCCAAGTGGACATGCAATCGGGACAACAGTATTTTGGGGCGCAGCAGCGTTGTTGACTGAACGCTGGCAGTGGTGGCGACGAGTTGCTCTTGCTGGTGGTGTGATTATTATTGTCGCTGCGTCTCGGGTTATTATTGGCGTGCACTATGTTGTCGATGTTTTTGCTGGGATCGCGGTTGGTGTTACTCTATTAGCTCTTATTATTATGACCGTTGGGTCAGGACTTGAGATGGGTGGAAATATGAGCGCGCTTGTTCGACCAACGCATACGGATGTCACTGCAATGTTCGGAGTCGCCGCCATCCTCACAATCTCCTCTATCATGATTGCACCGAATGAGATTGCAGTTCTTCTTGGAACTGGTATGGCAGCAACAGGTGCTGCTATTTGGCACAAATATGGACGAACATTCGGTGCTATACGAGTTCCAATTACGTTACGAACTGTTATTATCGGCGGAATATGCATCACCATCGGATTCACTGCGTTGATAACCACCGTAATAATGAGCACTACGGTGTATGTAGCTCAATTTGAAACGATGATCAATCCCATTTCTATTGCATCTTATGCCATCGCAACAGGCAGCCTTGCTGCGGTAATAATACTTGCTTCGCCGTCTATTACCGCTCGAATCATATAATATAGTCTGAACCTCTCAGCGAAAGAATTTGATCGATTAGCTATATGTGAACTATGGGTGGTTCTGACGTGAGAAAAGTTCGATTTATATAATCTGAATTAGTTTCTGAACGATGTGTTTGTGCTCCACCAGCTAATATGATAATTCAGTATGTCTCGAGGTATCTATCAAGTTCCCAATCAGAGACATCGACACGGAACTCATCGTATTCTTGTGTTTTTGCTTCAGCGAATTTATCATACACATGGTCCCCAAGAGCACCCTGAATAACTTCATCGGAGTCAAGTGCATCAATTGCCTCACCAAGGTTACCTGGGAGAGTATCAATTCCATATTCCATCCGAGTCTCTTCATCGAACTCATAAATATTCTCACGGATTGGATCAGGAGCCTCAAGCCCATCATCAATACCGTTCAATCCAGCAGTAATGATTGCTGCAAGTGCAAGGTACGGATTACATGATGGATCTGGTGAGCGAAGCTCAATCCGTGAGGCTGCTGGAACCCGCGCAGCCGGCTTTCGAATAAGGGCTGAGCGATTGCGGTCAGACCACGCGACATACACTGGTGCCTCGTATCCAGGGACAAGACGTTTGTAGCTATTTACTGTTGGATTTGCAATAGCCGTGATAGCCGGTGCGTGCTCAAGAACTCCAGCAAGGAATGAATGAGCTGTCTCTGAGAGATTAAACTCATCACTCTCATCATGGAATGCGTTGTTTCCGTTCTCATCGAATAGTGAGATGTGCGTGTGCATTCCCGAGCCGTTGATCTTCGCGATTGGTTTTGGCATGAATGTCGCATGCAAGTCGTGTTGTGCTGCGATTGCGCGAACAACCGTCCGGAATGTCGCGATATTATCAGCGGTTGTGAGCGCACTCTCATATTCAAAGTTAATCTCGTACTGTCCTTCTGCAACCTCATGATGGCTTGCCTCAATATTGAAGTCCATCTCCTCAAGCCCATGAATAATCTCTCGACGAATATCTGATGCGAGATCTTTCGGTGCAAGATCAAAGTAACCACCTGCATCATTCGTCTTTGTCGTTGCCCGACCGTCCTCATCCTCTTCAAAGAGGAAGAATTCCGGCTCAGAAGATGTGTTGATGGTGAACCCCATCTCATTCGCGCGCTCAATTGTTTCTTTCAAAACTGCACGTGGGTCGCCTGCAAATGGCTCGCCCGTTGATGTATTAATTACATCACAAATCAGACGTGCTGACCGACCGCTGCGCCATGGAAGAACGGCGAATGTTGATGGGTCTGGTTTTAATCGCATATCGGATTCTTGAATCCGGACGAATCCTTCAATACTGGATCCATCAAAATAGATCCCATCTTTAAATGCTTTTTCTGCTCGCGAGACCGGGATTGCGACGTTTTTTACAGTCCCAAGTATGTCAGTAAATTGTAACCGAAGGAATTCAACATCTCCTTCTTCAATTTGATCGATGACACGCTGTGCTTCTGCTGAAAGTCCACCGTCAGTGGTTGCCGAATCAGACTTATTTTCGTCCGTCATATTTGTGTACAGTCAAAATCGAATACGCCCAGTATAAAGACGTTATCGCTTGGTGCAAATGCCCCAAGTTGGGCTAGTAACTGGATATTCGTAAAATTCTAATCCCCCCAAAGCGTCTATAGGTGTAATGACGTATGAAAATCTCGACGCAAAACTGATTAATGCATTACTTGGGGACGGTCGAGCTAGTCTTCGCAGTCTTGCTGAGGAACTTGATGTCTCTGTCACAACAGTCTCGAACCATCTTCGCGATCTTGAAAATGAAAGCGTCGTTGAAGGATACACCCCGCGTGTGAATTATGATGCAATCGGCTATGATGTGACAGCAATCATTCAACTGAAAGTCGAAGGAAGTGCGCTTCCTAGTATCACAAATCGCCTTGAGAAACAAAAACAGATGACAACTGTTTATGAAGTCACTGGTGATTATGATGTGATTGCTGTCGGGAAATTTCGTGATACCGATGGCATGAATGATCAAATCAAAGAGCTGCTCACGGATACCGACATTCGAGAGTCGAACACCAGTGTGGTACTCAACCCAGTTGCCGAAAATGAACAGTTTAATCTCACACTGACCGAGTGAATTGCCTCAGTAAAATTCTTCACCGTACTCTTCGAGTATAAGACCGTGCATCATATGATGAGCGTTTGAAACGCTCGATTTATTCTATATATATGTATATGAAATATCTGATAAAACACAGAATCACAGTTCTGCTGATTTCATGACAACTTATTCAACACCATGAGTACAGGCACGCTGCTTCGCTTAGTTTAAAACTCTTCTTCGAAAATAAACGTCCCATTGCGCTGGATAATCTCACCGTCGACTTCAATTGTTGAGTCTTCACTCATGTCGACGATCATATCAACGTGTTCGGCACTTTCATTTCGCTCATTATCTTCTCCGACTGTCTCTGCATACGCAGACCCGACAGCCATATGCACTGTGTCACCCATTTTTTCATCAAAAAGCATATTATAGCTAAATTGATCAATGGCACGATTCATTCCAATACCAAGTTCACCAAGATACCGCGCTCCCTCATCAGTCGCAAAGATTCCATCAAGAACCGTCTCATTCCGACCAGCACTGTAGGACTCAACATAGCCCTCGTTGAATTGCACTCGAACATCTTCGATTTCACGACCTTGTCGATACAGTGGCATATCGAAATGGACTTCACCCTCAACAGAATGCTTGATTGGCGCAGTGAAGACTTCACCACCGGGAAGATTCTTTTCACCGTAGTCATTAAGCGCGGTATTTCCAGCGATACGCATCGTGACATCTGTGTTGGACCCTGATTGGATCCGAACCTCATCCGCATCAGCAAGAATATCAACTAATTGTGATTGATGCTCGCGTTGGGCGTTCCAGTCTAATCCAACTGCATCCCACACAAAGTTCTCATACGCCTCAGTGCTCATTCCAGCTAACTGTGCGTTGCCTGTGGTCGGATACTGTGTCAGACACCATGTCTTTGATAATCGTTCTTGAAGCACTGGCTGCATTGCTCGACGATATGCAGCGTTCGTCTCAGGATTGACATCAGCAGTCTCGGTCGCGTTTTCATCACCGCGGATAGCAATATATGTATCCATTTCCTGATATAATGCAAGCAAGTGTGATGGCGTTTCGAAATCATCAGTATCGGTATAATTCTGCAAGAATGCGCGTGTTGCCCGAGAGTCATTTTGCAGTGACACTGGATGCGCACCTCGATTTGCACATTCCTCATAGAGTGCAATCACGAGGTCTGAGGCTGCTGCAGGTGCACCGATGACAACGCGATCCCCACTGTCAATATCAGTTGAATGATCAATTACTGTCTGCGCGTGATCCCGAATACGCGGGTCCATATGAATATGTAGTACGTCAATGACAAACTCCTTTCGACACGAATACAATATACCTCAATATCTGCGTTTATCTAGTTGTGTTAACGGGTATATTTGCCTCAGCGTGCACATTGCATGTCATAGCATCTGATCTCAAATGATTCCAGTATAATTCTGTGGCATCCCAAAAGTACCTTATGTGTGATTTTGATACACATGATCAAACCGGTTGCTCTTATATTTATTTGAGTTAGATTGGGTATGCTTACCGTTATCTCCGATACGCACAGCACCGATAATCACCAACTATCAGGGCAAACGTATGAAGCGGTCCAAAACGCAGAGATGGTCGCGCACGCAGGTGACTTCATGTGTGAGTCCGTTTTAGATGCGCTCCAACGCGAGGCGACTCAGTTGGTTGGTGTCGCCGGTAATAATGATGATACTGGAATTCGTGAGCGATTACCAACAACACGACAGTTTACATTCGCAGGTGTGCAGTTTGTCATGACGCATACGAGACGCGGAGGACCAACGGCACTTTCATTACTCGGCCGTGAGCGAGATGCTGATGTCGTTATTTTCGGTCACAGTCACCGTCCGACGGTCATAGAATCTGAGGAATGTACACTCGTGAATCCTGGGAGCCATGCACAACCGCGTGGACACCGTGCAGCACACGCGGAATTCGACCCTCAGCCAACTGGAGAACTCAATGGTCGGCTCATCACAGTTGATGGAGATGTATTTGAATCATTCACAATCACGAACTGAACTCAACTCATAGCAATGCAACGCTGAGAGAAACCACTTGCTGACGCCCTCATTCATATGAACTGCGTAAACGAAAAACCGACTGTAAGCGTGAGCGAAAGAAATCATCTGCGTGCAACTTGGCTACCACCGGTCCATGAGACGATGAGGTGGTTCATATCAAATATCTCAAGCACTAAGAACAAAACCGATATTTTGTCTTCTTATTATTGAGCTCGTTATCATTGATACATCGATACCGTGATCGTCACTTCTACAGTCACTCACAGGTTCGCAATATTAACCACGACAGCTGGAAGCCCAACGACCAGCAGACTTGGATGTCCAAGCAGCGCTACGTCGTCATATAAATAACGACCCCGCGACGCCACCGAGGTGTACAGATTACTCCCGAAGGATAATTCCAATCGAATTTATCGGTTGAACAGGCGTAACCCCACGCTGTTTACAGTGCGTGGATACGTGCCGTCATACGGAGAATCTCCGAGCTTTTCGATTCGCACGGTGTGTTAGCTTGGCAGTCTGTGAACCTGAAATTCCCGCGTCTTCAGGCGTAGGAGGATGTCAAAGAACTATCTCGGAAACGAGCGTTGAGACACTCACCTTGCCCGCCTGTAGAAATATCATCTATGTCCTGCCTTCGACTTCGCTCAAAAGAGATAGAGAAGCGCACTCAGCGTGAGACCGCTCACTAGAAGCAAGCTAATTGAAACGACACCCACCGGCTTGATTCCTGATTCGCGGAGTTCACCGATATCGATACTCAGTCCTAACCCGGCGAATGCAACGAGGAATAACCAGTTCGACGCGTTATCGAGCGCAGTGATCTGTGTGTCCGAGAGAACTCCGGCACTCCCGAGGATCATGAGAACCACAAAGCCGATAATGAACTTCGGGAAACTCTCCCAGAGGTATCGCCACGTATGATCGACGGTTGCGTCTGTTGATCCGCGTCGACTGTAGTAAAGTACATAACCGATGACCACAACGCCGATAAACGCGTTCCGGGTGAGTTTGACTAGCACTGCCCATTCACCCGCGTTTCGCGAGTAAGCAAATCCGGCGGCGGTGACCGGTCCAGTGCTGAACATTGTTGTCCCTGCCCAGATGCCGAAGACAAAATCGGAAAGCCCGAGAAGATGACCGACGGTCGGATAGATAATAAGTGTAATAGCATCAAATAATAGGACTGTAGCAGCCGCGTACGCGATCTGTTGCTGATCAGGCTTGATGCTTCCAGCAACTGCAGCAACTGCTGAGACACCACAGATACCTGAGCCTGCTGCAAGCAGTGAGCCAATTTTCTCAGGGATATCAAAAAATTCACGTGCAAGCACTTCAACAACTAGCACGGTCGCACAGACAGCGACTCCAACGATTAAAAGCACCTGTAGTCCAGCATCGACAACCTGCTGAAAGGCAATCGTGACACCCATCAAAATAATTCCTACTTCCAACCAGAGGCTGTGTGTCTTGACTCCAGCAACTGCCCAATCGGGAATGCCGAGTGTGTTAGCCATGAATACACCCAGTCCGATAACAACGATGAGATGACTTCCTATCGGAATTATTGCAGTAATACCACGAGCAAGCAGACCGAGTGCAAAAAGAACCCCCAGTCCGGGAGCAAGGCGACGTAGTGCTTCCACCGTCACCACGGAATCAGGGCACCAGCGCTAACTGCAAGAACAAAAACTGTAGAGAGACACATAGCTTTCCAACCCTGTTCTAACGACATCCAATAGTCATAGAGTTGTTGCATCAAACCAACTGGATTTGCGATTGATTCACTGGATTCGGAACGTTCCTCAGCACTCATTATGATAGAAAGTCGTTGAAACCCATTTAATAATTCGTTTAGCATACGACAGGATTTCCAATATAAGAACTGGGTCAAAGGCGGAGTCTCGATATCGCTGTCCGCAAAAAATCGAATTGATATGGCGATAATTGAATGAATATACACTGTTCAGACCTCATATTTGACGACTTTACTCATCACTTCTAGAGAAACCCAAAGCTCAGCCGACGAACACATACTGCACTAGCGACTAAGCTCCCCTTGGGACGCCGAATCTAGCGACAATCGAGCGGATGAACGATGATAACTGGGGGGATTGCTGTTGAACCTGCATCTGTCGGTGGTAACTTCGACTCACATCCAATGCGACTTCTGTTCATTCTGTCGGCGGTAGTAGATTGAAAATGCATATAGGTTGAATCAAACATGACTTGCTCGCGAAGACGTCGTTGAGGCATACTTGCTTGATAGAAATTCGAGGTGAGCTACTCCTGTTACTCGCCAGTTGACGCCGGATCCGTGATGACGAAGATTTAGCGCCTGCGAACTGCTAAGATATAGCGTCATTGCTTGATCAGTGAAACGCACCGCAGATCGACAGAAATCCGACTCAAAGCCAGCCGACCCTCTGAAACTGCATGAGTCTAATAAACTGAAATTTGATATAGCATTATACAGTTTATGAGTATGAATATAGGGAAGTTGAGGCTGGTCATCTCAATGCATGTGGGGTCCCGACGTAGTTCATAAATAGTAGAAAACGTAGTCTGGGATAGATAGATAGATGCCACGAATTACCGTCTCATATCCTGACGACCTCGACTTCCTGATCGAGGGTGTTGTCAAGGCTGGCGTGTTTGGAGGCAAGAGCGATGCGTTGCGCGAGTTCGTGCGCGAATATTTCGAGGACCACGAAAACGAGCGAATCGCAGCTGCGGTCACCCCTCCACGAACGCGAACGGATCTCACTCGGTGATGCTGCGAGACTTGCTGATGCCGATCGCTGGACGATGCGTGACATCCTCCATGAGCACGGCGTTGAAATTCGCCCGGGCTCGTTGACGAAGAAGACGCAGCCTACGAGGAAGAGGCAGCAAGCGAACTCGAATTCGATCATGAGGACTCGGACGACGAGGAGTCATCTGCGAAATGATAGGCGATGATGTTTTAGCGAGCCCGAACGCCCTGCGAGGAACGCGATTGATTGTGTCGACGAACTCAGACGGGAGTCTCACTGTCTGACCGCGGACGAGCCGACCGCACCGACTCCACAATGAGCACACACATCAAGTCAGTGTTCGACCGTTCGCCCCTTCGACCCGCAGCCGCGCACTCGCGAAAATCATCCTGTGTCGGGGCTTGATGGTCGTAATTACTGTTCTCGCCGCTCTCCTCGTGACCGGAAGCGTCGGCGACGTTCGTGAGTATGTAAATGTCCGTGATTGGGTAAGACCCCACCCAGGTGCGCGCGATCAGAACCGAAATCGAACAGCAGGTAATCGAACTCTTCGACGATCTGCCGACACAGGCGGAGCGTCGCACGAACTACGTAATACATGACTGAGAGCACAGAATCCGAAACGCTGAGAATTGCCTTCGTCTGTGTGCAGAATGCAGGCCGGTCGCAGATGGTCTACTCGTTCGCACAGCGAGAAGTGGAACAGCGAGGACTCGAGGACGCAACCGAACTCATCACTGGCGGAACACGCCCTGCCGACCACGTCCACGACGAGGTCGTCCGAGCTATGCGCGTAGTCGGAATCGATCTCTCGGGGCGGACGCCACGGGAGATTACGTTCGAGGAAACCCAGGAGAGCGACTATGTCATCACGATGGGTTGTTCAGCCGATGACGTCTGTCCCGCAGGATGGGCTGGAGAAAGCCGCGATTGGAATCTCAACGACCCGGACGGGAAGTCGGCTGCTGAGGTCGGTCGCATCCGCGACGAGGTCGAACGACGCGTCACCGACCTCTTTGACGAAGTCGAACCCCAGCTCTGAGTACGTGAGCCGTCACGCAATCGAAGGAATTTATATCATCACACACTCCCCTTTGTCGGTCGAGCCGGAACGCAGATAGCCGAACGACTATCTGCTGGAGTCATTGGAAAGCTCCTGAGTTTTAGGAATACGATTGGACGAAGAGAACGTTCAGCCCATAGCCGAGAATTGTCCCGGTGGTAACGACAGTCGCGGCGTAGACAACGAAGAGTTTCCGACCGAAGAGTTTGTTGAGAAGAATCAGGTTCGGAATACTGACTCCTGCACCACCGACGACGAACGCGATGACGGTCCCAATCGGAACGCCTTGGTCGACGAGTGGGGCGGGATTTCGGACGAGGCGTGGTCGGGGTCGGGACTTGATGAATGAGCGACGACACCGAGATTCGGCGCGGTGATGTCGTTATCGTTCGACTCGATCCTGCCGAGGGGCACGAAATGCGGAAAACACGGTCTGCGGTAGTGGTCCAGAACAACATTGGGAACAGAAACTCTAATCCCACAACCGTCGCACTTGTGACGGGAACGTACCGGGACTATCCTTTTGAGGCACTCATGGAAGCGTCGGACTCACCGTTCGAGAAAGACTCCTCTGTGCGGCTTGATTAAATTCGAGTTGTCTCTGTTGAGAAGCGAATACATTCGGTGGCTAGCAATCTCGAAGACTCAACAATGGGTGAGATCGACGACGCGCTCAAATTGAGTCTCGGACTCGACTGATCGGGGAAACTCTTTGCGAGGAAATCAGCATCAGATTCGTACGCATTGAGACAGCCAGTTTCAACTACTGTGTTGATATTGAGTATAAACCATATGTCGATATATCTTTTCCATATAGGCGAAGCTGAGACTGTTATACACTTACAAAAGCACAAGAAGAAAGCTCCAATTTCATCAAAAATAAGATCATCCAGCGTCATCATATTGAGAGTGTATAAATATGAATTAATTCAGCCAGCAGAAACTATTTCATATTGTTTTTGCGAAGTCACTCTCCGTACGCTGTTAATCATACCGAGCATCTCGCAATACTTCCAGTAGCGTAGGTCAGTTGAATGATATGACAGTCCACATATATTATCATCGCAGACAGTATCTTAACATTTGATTATACTACCCCCACAGGTCATTGTCTGTCCTCAATACTGAGATACACTTCGCCGTATTGACATGCTCATCACCCCTGTCGCATATATTTGATTATTTTGACGAATCAAGAATTAAAAGATATAATAATGACGAAGTGTCTCCAGAAACGGATTATTTATATCGTTGCGTCACAGGAAAGCAGGCACGGATCAGAATCGTGAAATCAATTCAATACCAGGAAGCGTGAGTAATCTAAAATGTTTCAATTTATCAATAATTCTCAGTGTAGGGATTCACAAACAACTCATTTTGTGTTAGGTGACAACCACACGGGAGTGGCAATAGCCGAACGGCTACAGATGGACGGGCAGAGCGTTACAATGGTGAATGAGACTGATACCTCCGATACCGTCGCTGTAATTCAAGGCAGTCCAACGGATATTGAACTTCTCATCGAATCAGGACTAGGGACAGCAAAATCAGTAATCATTGGGACTCAATCAGATGCGCGGAACTTCCTCATTGCACAACTAGTCCGGGCTCACTTCGATGTCCCACAGATCACTGTGCTTGTGTATGACCCCAAGCGGCTCTCAGCAGTTGCTGAGGCTGGTCATGAACCACTTTGTGTGACGACTGTGGTATCCGAGACAGTCGTGGAGCATGTATGAAGAAGCTTGAACGTGATCTCGGGCTTTCATCAGTACTTGCAATAAGCGTCGGTGCGATGATTGGGAGTGGCGTTTTCATCTTGCCTGCTCTTGCTCTTGAAATCGCAGGTCCCGCAGTGATTGTTGCATACGCGCTTGCAGGTGTGCTCGTTGTACCGGCAGCCCTCTCAAAATCCGAGATGGCAACTGCAATGCCGGAGGCTGGAGGAACATACATATATATTGAGCGAGGAATGGGTCCATTACTTGGTACTATTGCCGGTGTTGGTACATGGTTTTCGCTCTCATTCAAGGGAGCACTTGCCCTTGTCGGCGGTGTTCCATACTTACTCTTATTATTTGATCTTCCACTAAAGCCAGTTGCGCTGGGTCTCGCAGCAGTATTAATACTGATAAATATCGCTGGAGCAAAACAAACAGGGCGTTTACAGATTGTAATTGTCGTCATTATGCTTGCTGCCCTTGGTTGGTTTGCGGCCGGGAGCGCCTCTGGAGTTACCTCGGCTAACTATGCGAGTTTCTTTGCAGATGGAATTGGTGGGCTTCTGGCTGCAACTGGATTAGTCTTCGTCTCATATGCAGGTGTCACAAAAGTTGCTAGTGTTGCAGAGGAAGTTGAGAAGCCAGGTCGCAATATTCCTCTCGGTATTCTCGGCTCGCTCGCATTTACAACCGTTCTATATGTGGTAATCGTGACAGTATTGATTGGTGTAACAGATTTGACGAGTATCGCAGGATCGGTAACGCCGGTAGCGGTCGCCGCGGAGTCGACACTCGGGGAATTTGGTGTCATCATCGTCATTCTTGCAGCCATCCTCGCGCTAATTTCAACGGCTAATGCGGGAATTCTCTCTTCATCACGTTATCCATTCGCAATGAGCCGAGATAAACTCGCTCCGCCGTCTCTTTCAACGGTGAGTGAACGGTTTGGGACACCTGTATCCTCAATTACACTTACCGGGGCAGTATTACTGGTGCTGATCGCATTCGTTCCAATCCTTGATATCGCCAAACTCGCAAGCGCATTCCAAATCCTGGTGTTTGGGCTCATTAATCTAGCCGTTATTGCATTTCGTGAGGGCAGTACCGAATACAAGCCAGAGTTTACCTCACCACTCTATCCCTGGATGCAGATATTTGGTACCATCACTGGTTTGCTCCTGTTAACACAGATGGGATCAGTTGCCATCGGAGGAGCGGTCGTGATCATTGTCGGGAGTATTGGCTGGTATCTACTTTATGTACGGTCACGGGTATCCCGGGAGGGAGCAGCGACAGATGCAGTCCGACGACGTGTCGGTGAAGACATACTTATAGAAACTGAATCGATGATAGACGATTCTCCACGCGAAGTGCTTGTTGCGCTCACGAAAAATCTCGATTCAGATCGGGAGCAGTCATTGATTAGTATTGCTGCCGACCTTGTTCGCCCTGACGATGGTCGTGTGGTCGCTGTTCGGTTCGAGGAGGTGCCAGACCAGACCCCTCTGACCGAGAATATAGCAATGCAATCTTCATCAGATATCTCGTATGAGTCTCGGATTAACTCACTCTCAGCGAAATTTGATGTTGATATTGAAGCCGACGAAATCGTGAGCCATGACACAAAACACGCAGTCGTCAATTTTGCAGATAACCGTGGAGTGGACTCAATAGTAACTGAACATGAGCCACTACGGCTTCGCTCTCGAGTGCTTGACGACCCAATCGACTGGGTTGTTCGTTATTCACCATGTGATGTTCTTCTAGTAGATAATCTTGGATATAACCGTCCAGAGCAGGTCGTCCTCTCGGGAGGCGGTGGACCATATCCCCCGCCAGCGGTAAACGTCGCCGAAGCCATCGCTACTGCAAATAAAAGCGATATTTCGCTTTGGTATCCCGCTGATCCAAATGAGACGGATAAGTATAGACAGGCAATTAATGACTATCGGATTGCGCTCTCAGAGATGCTTCCTGTCTCAGTTCAGGTTGAATCTCCCAGAGCTGATGGCGGACGACCGTCCAATCCCGATGTAGTGGTGCGACGGGGCAATGTTGAGAGACTTCGATCTGTATTATCTAATGATACTCTAATTTTTCCGAGACCAGGATGTACAACAATAACCGTATATCCACATAACGCGGGTCAGTCACGACTCATACGCTGGCTATTTGAGCGTCTTACATTTTAGACTCGTCTTTCAAGATCCTGTCAAGCGGAGCGATGTGGGAGGTTTATATCTTCATGCCCCAAAAGAATGTGCTGGTAGTAACATGCTTCCATTCTACCATTCACCGTTGATGGAGGACTCGCGGTTATGATCTGCTTGTTGTACCCTGTTCGCCTGGTTGACAGGATGACTTGGATAAAAAAGATCCCGATACTGTCTTATTGAAGCAGGGAGGAGAGACCGTCTCGGTCAGCACTCGATACGACGTAGAACTGATCAAAACGACGTTCGGAGCTATATCTGTGCTCTGAAGCCCGAAGTGTGAGCGCCCTAATCGCGTGATAAGCTCATATCATAACAGGGTAATCGCTGAGTAAATGATACAGAATTGCTATCCCCCATCAAGTCACAAGCTATAAATGGATGCTACTCATACTTATTTATATTGTATATATGCATACATAATATGTCATATATCAATAGCCTACCGATGATGCCCTGTACTATCTCCAGTTGCAGGCAGGGTTGAGGTTTGATACTGCACTGGAGTGCCCTCAACAATTGGATCACTGAGGGTTATGATTGCATGACAGCATTTCCCCCTCCTTCTCATGATATCATGGGAAGGATTCTTTTCCCCTTTCATTTTGTTACATTGATTCGCTCAATATAACTTCATTGCCTCGTCGTATTGTAATTATGACCTCAAAACCAATTGCCTGGATGGTCATCGCTATTAGCTATAACTTATCCAAACAAAGCGAAAGTAACCCATGTTCAAATATACTTAATTACTGGTCACTATCAACTAATTATTAACTACTGAAAAGTCGCCGGTCAGCCCGTTCATGATTCATACCCATCACATCAACAAGTGGAGCGAATGAGTATATCGCATGAAGATCAACATCATGATATTCTGTACAGATAGTTTCGATAACCGGGAACAAATTAGAGAGCTGCGTTTGAATCGCTGTATGCCCAAACCGACCAAGTCGCTGCGCTGCCGCAAGTAATCCGGTGACTGTGCCATATGCACTCACTAATGCCGCTTCGCGGCATTCAAGACCGGATGCCTGACACACTACCCCAAGAACAACTGGGAGATATCCCGCAGTCCGACCGTCCTGATAATCTGCTATGTATTCAACTATTGACCCATCAGTCTCTGTATCCGTGTCGGCAAGCAAATTATCGTTGCTATCGTCAAGTAACTCAAGCAGCTTTCCACCAGCTTTTTTTGAACTCTCCCGAAACTCCACCGGCAGTGTTGCCGCTCCAAGCCGCTCATCAGCGGCTTGCATCTCGTTACAATCACCAGTCGTGGCTGCCCGATGAGCGTGTCCAAGTGCAACAATTTCTGCTGGACCGATTACACCATGGAGGTATCCTTCAATGAGATCACCGAGTTGTTCGGCGGTTTCAACACTACCTTCGTTGAGATACTGTTCGATACCATATGAGGCGGTGTATGTGCCGACCGGTAACATTGAATCTGCAAACCGCATTGCCGTGAGTAATGCTTTTGAATCAGTCATTATGTATCATCACCGAGTGAATCGGCTGATGTCGAGTCTGGGTCAGAGCTACTGTCCTGTGCATGGGTGTGAGTATGATTGTGATCTATGTTCGTATTGGTGCAGTCGGTCTGATTATGTTTATTATCGTGGTCATGATTATGTTCGTGATCGTGTCCATGTTTATCGACGGTCATATTATGATCCGTTTGTTCGTGATTACCAGCGCTGTTGTGTGCGTTTGCACTTATGTTGTTGTCATCCTCAAGGAACCGCTTAGCGTCGACCGTCTCATAATACGTTGTTGCTTCATCAGGGATATACGATCCAAGTACCTCCTCAATAATCGCGTGATCAGCCTCAACTGGGATATAAATCGTTTTGTTATCGATAGCGATATTCCAGTGTTGATTTCCGATTCGATGTCCAAGTTTAAGTGCCGTTGAGACTGCTACCTGCGAGCTTGAGAAATCAATGACAAACGCGTCTCGAGGCTTAAACGCAACAATAACAGCACGACTAGTATTAAGTAGCAATATATCGCCAGCAGTGAGTTCTGGTTGGTCAACAAGAATACCCAAATCGGTTCCCGCGTCTGTTGTCACACGAATTCGTGAGCGTCTCCGTTCAGTATCATCAAGCACGACTGTCTCTAGTGTGTCAGCCTGCTCATGATCGGCGACTGCACTGGCAAGAGCAGGGTCGTCATTGACATTGCCGATGATGCCATCAATTCGCTTCATTAACGGTCTCCAAGTGGTGCGCCAACACCAAGCAATTCTCTGCGGGTTTCATCCCATGCAGCCTCAATTGCGGCTGTTACATCTGTACTCCGATCACCAAGAGCACGCACAGTAATACCGGCTTCGTTCCGAAGGGTCGAGACACCAGCAGCACCCTCGTGATCGGTCAGTCGTTGATGAACCATTTCTGCGATTGCCTCAACATCAGCGCCCGGCGAGAAAACGTATAAATTACCAATGACGGTATACTCGCCAATAGTTGCCAAATTACGAGGATCACGTTGAGCAGGTTGGAGATTGACAGCATCAGCACAGATAAGACGCTGTTCAACCCTCGCATCGGTGCGACTGTGATAATGATCGAAACTGAATGGCTCATGTGCGGAGAGCCCATCGGGGACAAACACATCGCCAACAATCACAGTTGCATCCGGAGCCATCTCAACAGTTGTTGTCTGCAGACATCGAGCATCCTCATTGAGAATCGTTGGTTCGGGCAGATACTCAAGATATGCTCCTGATTCAGCAATCAACGTTGCCTCGAGATGTGCATAACTGGCTTTCATTGTCTGTACTTTTGACGCACTTTGATTTGTTATGTGTGCGTATGCATCTGGACGTGCTGTGACAGTGAGGCTATGACGGTCGCCTTGGGTAATTGCACCAGTTGGGTCCTGCAAACAGACTGTTATCAACTCGTCAACTGGATCGCTGTCAAGCGTCCCTGAAAGATGATACGGCACCCGGAGGAAATCTGATAGGAGTCGAGTTGGCTTATTATCTTCACGACCGACGACAAGGTCGGCAATTCCGTGTTTTCCATGACCGAATGCAGGCGATTGTCGTAGCTTCTGTGTATCATACTCTTGGAATGCCGGTGGGATTGGGTGCGTGTGATCGCTATCGGTACTCACGCGAACAGGACGCTCCGTTCAATTATATCCATTATATCGTCAATTCCTTCCCCGGTTTTACAATTCGTGAACGCTGTGGGGTTATCACCGCGAACTTCCATTGCATCTTCTTGAAGCACCTCAAGACTAACATCGACGTGCGGTGCAAGGTCTGTTTTATTGATGACCAGTAGATCAGCCTGTGTGATTCCAGGTCCACGTTTCCGCGGGATATCGTCACCTTCAGCCACTGAAATAACAAAAATAAAATAATCCGCAAGCTCGGGATTGAATGTTGCTGCAAGGTTATCACCGCCGGATTCAATCAGGACGACATCTAACTCAGGGTGGCTTTCACTGAATTCATCAATCTTATCAAGATTCATCGATGGGTCCTCACGAATGCCAGTATGAGGGCATGCTCCGGTTTCGACACCGGCAATGAGATCCTTTTCAATCTGACCGGCAAATGATGATTGTAACCGTTGCGCGTCCTCCTGCGTCATAATATCATTTGCGATGACCCCTAAATCATAGCCAGCGTCATCAAGTCGTGGGACAAGTTGCTGTACAAGCGCAGTCTTTCCTGATCCGACAGGACCGCCAAGTCCGACTTTCGCGACATCTCTATACCCCATTATTCCACCTGTTCCCGTGTGTCTCCACGAATTGGGTCATGAACAGTCACAAGCTTTGTTCCGTCTGAGAATGTTGGTTCAACCTGCACCATATCAATCATCTCTGGGACTCCATCCATTACATCCTCACGAGTCAGCAAACTTGTCGCCTCTTGACGAATCTCCGCTACATCCATTCCGTCACGGGCGCGCTCACAGACCCAATTAGAGATATATGCGATTGTTTCTGGATGATTTAATTTCACCCCTCGATCTTTACGCTGTTTGGCGAGTTCTGCAGCCATGAAAATCTTAAGTCGTTCGTTATCTTTCGGTGAAAGTTTCATAATGAATATCTCTTTGCAAGTGGGAGTTCTTCAGCCGGTTCACAGGTCACGTGTTCACCATCAACCGCAACTTCGAACGTCTGTGGGTCAATATCGATATTCTCTGGTGCGTACTCATTATGTCGCATGTCGTTTTTCCCAACATCACGGGTTCCCTCAACGGGACGTACGCGTGATTCAAGCCCAATCTGATCGCCAATATCGTTCTCGTAGGCCGCTTTGCTGACAAATGTCGTGCTTATTGCATGTTTTGCCTTTCCGACTGCACCCATACGAGATCGCTGCATCACAGGCTCACAAGTCATTAATGACCCGTTTGCTTCACCCATTTCGCTGTGAACGGGAAAACCACCCTTAATCACGTATTTTGGTTTAATACCGTAGAATTCTGGCTCCCATAACACGATATCCGCCATCTTCCCCGGTTCCAACGAACCAACATACTCGTTGATCCCGGCGACCTTTGCGGGGTTGATTGTATACTTTGCAACGTATCGCTTGATACGAGCGTTATCCGCATCTGTCCCCCTATCGGCTGGGAGTGCCCCACGCTGTGACTTCATTTTGTGCGCTGTCTGCCATGTTCGTGTAATGACCTCAGCCATCCGTCCCATTGCTTGTGAGTCAGAAGTCATCATACTGATTGCACCCATGTCGTGGAGTACATCCTCTGCAGCAATGGTTTCTGATCGAATACGGGACTCGGCGAACGCAACATCCTCCGGCACGTCCGGATTGAGATGATGACAAACCATTACCATATCAAGATGTTCATCGAATGTATTGACCGTATATGGCATCGATGGATTCGTCGATGATGGCAGCATATGATCGTAGCCGATGAGTTCGAGCACATCCGGCGCATGACCGCCACCCGCTCCCTCAATGTGGAAGGTATGGATTGTTCGCCCATCGATTGCTTCGAAGGTATCTTCAAGAAACCCTGACTCATTGAGCGTATCAGTGTGGATACACACCTGGACGTCTTCTTCATCAGCAACGGTAAGGGCGGTATCGATAACATCAGGTGTTGACCCCCAATCTTCGTGAAGTTTCAATCCACATGCACCAGCCTCGATCTGCTCGATAATCGGATCAGGACCGCTTGAGTTACCTTTCGCGTAGAAGCCAACATTTACTGGATACTCTTCAGCAGCCTGCAGGAATCGTTTAATATTCTCTGGTCCAGTCGTACAGGTAGTTGCACCCCCACCATAGCCACCACCGAACATTGTTGTCACGCCACTTGCCAGCGCATGCTCGAACAACTCTTTACTATTAAAATGAATATGTATATCGAGCCCTCCTGGTGTTGCAATAAGCCCATCCGCTGGTGCAGTGTCTGTGCTTGGTCCAATAACAAGTTCATCATCGACGCCATCCATTGTATCGGGATTACCAGCCTTGCCAATACCGGCAATTTTGCCATCACGAACGCCGATATCACCCTTTTGAATTCCTAGAATGGGATCAATGATGACAGCATTGCTGAAAACCCAATCAAGTGCCCCCTCCGCTTGCGTCGTTCCCGACTGCATTCCCATGCCATCCCGCATCGTCTTGCCACCACCAAACACTGCTTCATCACCATATGTCCCGTGGTCCTTCTCAATCTTGGCGAGTAAATTAGTATCACCAAGTCGTAGTCGATCACCCTCAGTTGCGCCAAAAAGGTCAGTGTATGCCTCTCGAGAGAGTTTTCGACTCACTGTTCCTCCATGTAATCTGCATTTCTCGCCCGCTCAAACGCCTGCTCGCGTGTTTCATCAGCATCAAGTTCACCATTGACCAACCCACCCATTCCTTTGACGATTCGGTCACCTCCAATCGCAACAAGATCGACATCTTTCTCACAGCCAGGTTCAAATCGAATGGCAGTTCCTGCTGGGATATCGAGTCGCATTCCATATGCGCTTTTTCGATCGAATGAAAGTGCTGGATTCGTCTCAAAGAAATGGAAATGTGAGCCGACCTGCGATGGTCGGTCACCGGTGTTCTCAACAGTGACTGATGTCGTCTCACGGTCAGCATTAATCTCAACTGGCTTGTCTGCTGGGATCAACTCGCCGGGTGTAATGTTACTCATCGCTGCAATCCCTTTGATTACTCAAATATCCAATAATCGGTGAACAAATTAACATACAGAGTCCATTTCGAACAACGATGATAAAAATATTTCTCTTAGAACAATACTGATGTCGTAAAGTAACACCAATTAAATTCAATGATTAAAATAATCAACTGTAAGATTCTGTGTGTTATTGCGTGTCATCAATTGAAGTTCTTCAATTATGCCCATAGTATGAGCATAAAAGAAGTCTCACGCCGAGACCTGATGATAATAAACAGTAAGTGGAATACCCGCGCGTTCACACGGGAGGATCTCAATCTTGGTCAATGATTGATGAAGTGTAATAAGATGGTATTTGAGCCGTATTGTGTATCAAGATTCTCGCTTCAAAAGGAATTCACGGGCTGCTTCCACGGTTAGTGGAATATCGGCGTCTGGCAGCACTGTTTCAAACATTTGTACTGTTTGTGGTGGTCGGAGCCCATGAGTTGAAAGTAGGTTACGATTTGTTAATATCTCACGAACGGATCCTCTCGCAGCGATTCCCCCATCTTGTCCGATAAGAATCACCTGATTAGCGATCTTCGGGACTAAATCAACTGATGGTGTAAAAATTAGCATAGATCCGGTATGATTGCTAAGAAGATGAAGAATTTGCTCTCGATATGTTGCATCAACCGCTCCAAATGGCTCATCTAAGAGCAGCACATCCGGGTCAAATGCAAGAACACTGGCAATTGCAGCCCGTTGTTTCTCACCACCTGAGAGACGAAACGGTGGTCGATCAAGCAAGTCAATTAGCCCAAGTGTGTCCGCAAGTGATTCTACACGACGCTCTGCAGTCGTGCGATTATAACCTAATTGTGCTGGACCATATTCGATATCTTCCCGAACTGTTGTATTGAACAGATAATCGTCGGGATTCTGTAACAACACTCCAAGTCGTTCTCGGACTGTCTCGGCGTCGGTTGTTTTCTCGAAGAACGTGATTGACCCAACAGTCGGCTCAACAAGCCCACCAAGAACAAGTTGTAACGTGCTTTTTCCTGACCCATTTGCACCAATGACTGCGATCTGCTCTTGTTGTTTAATCGTCACATCAATGTTCTTGATTGCGGTTGTACCATCAGGGTACTCATGTCGCACCCCGCAGGCGTCGATTACAGACCCCATCGAATCACTCCTGTTATAATGACTGCAAACCCCGAGATAGTGAGCAGTATGTAACCGTATATATCAATCTGCTTCAATCGACCGTATGGTGATGGTGCGCGTGCACCACCGCGGGCCCGCATCCCTCGACCAACTCGTTCGCCTCGGTCGAGCGTTCGTAAAAGAAAGCTCCCAACCATGCAACGCGCATCCCGCCATGCACCACGGAGTGATGTCCGACCGGTTGTCCGACTATTTCGAGCCAGAATCAGCCGTTGTAACTCATCAAAGAACAGGAATAGATATCGATATGTAATAGAAATAACCCATACAAGTGCAACTGGGACATGTAGTGAGCGCAGTGCTGCGATAACCGCTGAAAACGGTGTTGTGAGCACGATTAATGATAACAGTCCAATCCCAACGCCAACGCGAAGGGTAAATAAGATAACGTACTCGACACCAGTCACAGTAATCGTCACTCCAGTAAATGACAGGAGCACCTCACCGGGCATTATGATCGCCTGTGGGAGAACAATCAATGCTGATATGAGAGGTACGACCGCCGATCGCGCAGCCAACTGTCGGAGAGGAACAACTGATAGACGAGCTAGTATGATCGTCAATAGACCAAAACACATTGTTACTGACACCTGTCGGGAAATCATCACCGCCAGTGCAAATCCTGCAATGGAAATCAGTGTTACCCGTGGGTCTCGTCGCTGGAGAAAGCCATCGTTTTCGGCAATCTGCTCGGCAGTGAATACAGCCCGGAGTGCACCCGTAATCGACGCGACGGACCGACCAACAATGCCGGTCACGATTCAAGCAGGCGACCAGCGCCAAAAGCAACAATAAGTGTTAGCACTGTGCCAACTCCAGCCGAGATGAGTGTTCCAATCGGACCTGAGAACCCTCCAACAGTGTAGTCTGGGAGTACGCCAGGATTGAGATTCATGGCTGCATCGGTTGCACCTGTCATTTTTGCGGCATTCTCAAGTGGCTCGGCATAGCCGACGACACTTGCGGTCCACCCGAAAAACGGAGCCACTATTACAAGTCCCAGCAGCATGAGAGCCGCCCGCTGTATCCAAGAGTCCATGCTCATGCTTATGATCTTCATAGTTTCACATCCGGGGACAGATTGCTATTTTCGAATTGAGTAAAAACGAGATCGGGGCGGGCAGCAGCGATATAGGTATACACTCCAGCAGTAATTGCACCCTCGATAATTCCAAGAACTGCGTGACCGCCAGTCATAATCGTAACTGTTGTGCCTATCTCATAGGCGAACGCCGAGGAGAACCCGACGCCAAGAGCAACAATGAGTGCTGAAACTGTCACTGCTGCCCATCCAGCAATAAACGCCGCTCCTGACTCATGAATCTCTCTGAACATCCGAAATAGACCATATCCAATGAGAACATTAACCACAGCTATCGCAAAGAGATTGCCACCAAGCGCAATGATTCCACCATCACCGAAGACAAGTGCCTGAATCGTGACAACAGCCGTCATTGCAAGCACACCAAGCGACGGTCCCAATAGAATGCCAGCGAACGCCCCACCAACGAAATGTGCGCTGGTACCGCCGGGAATCGGCCAGTTCAACATTTGTGCAGCAAAAATACCTGCGGCGACTACACCAAGTAGTGGTGTGCGTTCATCACCAAGTTCACTGCGGGCATACCTTACTGCAAGTCCAATTGTAACTGCTGAGCCAAGCCAAAATAGCCCCGCAACCAGCGGGTCAAGAAAGCCGTCGGGGATATGCATTCTATTCGATATACTATGCACCTGGTTAATAATACTTTTTGAGGCTATCGTAATATTTCATGAATCGTATTCAAAAGAATAGTGAGTGTATCAAGAATTATACGGTCAGTCGAAAACCTGCAGTTATGAGTCAAGATGTTGACCGCATGAGTGTGACACTTCCGCCGGATCTCTTGTCTGAATTGAATCAGGTTGTTGAAACCGGTGAATATAATAGTCGTTCCGAGGCGACCCGAGACGCGCTTCGTGCGTTTGTAACCGAATTTAATCAACAAACCGGGTTATCAGGAACTCTCAGTGGGACTGTGGTTGTGCTTTATGAGCACGAACACAGCGGCGTCACCGATGAAATGAGTGAACTCCAACATGATTTTACAGAAACAATTGTTGCCGTTCATCATGTTCATCTGAGTGATCACCTCTGTTTGGAATCGATTGCCGTTGATGGAGCGGGTGGTCGGATTGAAACGTTATTATCCCGTATTCGACCACTCGAGGGTGTTCGCCAGGTCAAACTCGCAATGGTCCAAGCCGATGCTGATGCTGATGCCGATGCCGACGCCGAATCCAAAGTTAACGCCGCCAGAGAAAGAGACTGAACCACTCGTGGGGAGTGACATCCTCAATTTATGAAGCTTCTCATAAATGAGGGCTCGATAGATTAGAGGGTTAATGTATATTCTCATCCTGTAAGAATGCTGCAGTGTCACGCTATCGTTACATATCCCCTCCTGTTCCGCTTAGCACTATTCATCTTCACTATCAACAAGGATTCAAAACCACCCTATGTCCTGCATCCTGTTCATTTGATAAGCGCCTTCCACGATAAAAAGGCGAATCCCGATATTGTCCCAGTAGGGGAGTCCGCCTCGATGAGCGCCCGTGAGAGTGTCCGTCTCACTGATTAGCATATTCATAACCGTCTCCATGTCGACGATGACTGGTGTCTCCATTCGATTTTACAATCGGTAAGAGATACGTCGAAAGACTGTTCGATTTTTTACATGATCATGTCGTTTTCGTCTACCATACCAAACAGAATCTTGCGCACCAACGCAAAGATACGTAAATATCAATAGTACTATATAAATTGAATTGAGGGAGATGAATAAGACATTGTTTAGAACAATAAGTAAACGAATGCATAATATTGGTCTGTACGATTGATGCTATACTCATTGAGATAATATTGGGCACGCGGTCAAAATATAATGATATACAAATAAATCAAGGAGTTAATGAATATATATCCACTTATTTTAGCCTGTCTAGAAGGATTTATGTATCATACGATTCTGTAGAAAACCATCGAAATGAGTAGACATTTGCGAATCAATACTGCCATATGCACTGCACATGCACATAATCACGCTCTTTCCATGGAGAAAGTCGAATGAGCGATAATCGTATGTCTCGAAGGGCCGTGCTGGCAACCGGCGCGGTGGGTCTTGGTGCATCACTCGCTGGCTGTTCTAGTAGTGGTGGCTCCGGTGGTGGTGACGGTTCTGAGAGTGACACAATCAAAATCGGTGTTCTTGAAGACCGCTCAGGGAATTTTTCTCTCGTCGGGACGCCAAAATGGCGTGCCAGCAAACTGGCAATTGATGAGATCAATGCGGATGGTGGGATTATGGGTAAACAGATCGAACTGTTTGACCCAGACCCACAGTCAGATAATGAGCGATATCAACAACTCACCTCTCGATTAATCCGACAGGAAAACGTAGACGCATTGTGGGCTGGGTACTCCTCGGCAACAAGAGAGGCAATCCGACCGACAATTGACCGCAACGAGCAGCTATACTTCTATACGACGCAATATGAGGGCGGCGTTGCCGATGAGTATACATTTTGTATGGGACCAACAGCTCGTCAGCAACTGGGTAGTGTTGTCCCCTACATGATTGAGAACTTTGGATCAGATATCTATACTATTGCTGCTGATTACAACTTTGGTCAGTTATCAGCTGACTGGGTGAAGGTCATCGCGGATGAAAACGATGCAGAGGTTATTGGTGAAGAATTTATTCCACTGTCAGTGCAGAATTTTGGGTCAACTATCAGCAATATTCAGGATGCTGATCCGGACTTTGTGATGGCAATTCTAGTTGGTGCAAATCACTCATCATTCTGGAACCAGCGAACCTCCGCTGGGCTTGAGATTCCAATGGGCACCTCAACCGTAATGGCTCAGGGATATCAACATAAACGGCTCGAAGCGCCAGCACTCAAAGATGTCTATGGCGGATTTAATTATATGGAAGAAATCCCGACAAGTCGAAATGAGGATTATGTCAGTCGATATTATGATAAATTCCCCGACGCCGGGTATGCCAATGAGGAATCAATTAACAATTATTTCTCAATTTACATGTATAAACAAGCTGTCGAAGAGGCTGGCACAACCGATCAAGAAGCTGTCCGGGATGTTCTCGAGAGTGGGATGGAAATTACTGGTGATAGATCGCCAGAGGGAGACATTAGCTTCCAGGGACCGGTACATCATATGACTCACAATATGCGAGTGATGCGGTGCGATGCTGAACACAACATTACCGTTGAAGATCAGCGTAAGATTCCTGAACAGTTCCTCTCTGAGACAGTTGGGATTGACCTTTCCGGTGAGGATGATGGAATGACAAAACAATTCACACCGGTTGAGTACTTTGACGAAGCGGGTAGCTGATTGATGATACTAGATCTGGTGAAGCCAACGGTATGATTCCACTGTTCATCGCTGACGTATTGAAAGCGCTCGATAGTATCGGTGTCCCGGTATCACAGCTTCTGCAAATGGCAGATAGCATCGCGTTTATTGCACTTGCAGCGATTGGTCTGACTGTTATTTTTGGGATGATGGGTGTGATCAATCTTGCTCATGGTGAATTCATTATGATGGGTGCGTACATTACAACCCTTTCTATCAATGTTGTATCATTGCCATTACCAGTAGCGATGATACTTGGGGCACTCGGAACCGCAGCCTTTGGAGCGATTGTTGAACGGACGATAATCAAACGACTGTATGGTCGGCTCTTGGATTCAATGATCGTCACATTCGGACTTGGGCTAATTCTGACGCAGGGCACCCGAATTATATTTGGGAATTCTCTCCGGTCTATTGGTACTCCGTTCGGTCAAGTTCCTGGATATACATACTCTGGATACCGTGTTCTGTTACTACTTGCGGCGATTGGGGTTCTTGGGTCCGTCTATCTTGCATTCACACGTACTGAATTCGGTGTTAGGGCGCGTGCAACAATTCAAGACCCTGAGACCGCTCGAGCAATGGGCGTCGATACAGACCGAATGTATACAATTACATTCGCCATTGGTTCCGGGCTTGCCGGATTGACTGGTGCACTGTATGCGCCTTCAGCAACAATTGTTCCGGGGATGGGACAGTCATTCCTTGTTGAATCATTTGTCACAGTCGTCACCGGTGGATCCTCGGTATTGCTTGGGACAGCATTAGCTGGCGGGATCCTTGGAACGATCAATGCCGTCTTCTCGAATCTATATGGGAATTTCTTTGGGCAAATCGCATTACTCATGACGGCAATCATCATTATTCGACTTCTGCCGGGGGGTTTGACAGGGCTTGCAAACACTGTCCGTGACAAATTGGGTGAACAACAATCATGAAACTGGGTTCAGATATACTTCCCTCACGACTCAAAAGTATCATCACTAAACTAAATGGTCCGAATACACTGGGCAATTCGCGTGTGTTTTGGGCAGCCTTTGGGGTTGGATTACTCCTTCTAGTCGTCCAACCGCTTATCCGTGGGTCATACGCGGCGGGTCAGTTCTCGCTGTTCCTTGCCTATGGACTGCTTGGATTGTCACTGTCGATTATTTGGGGATACACTGGTATTCTTAGCTTTGGACAGGTCGCCTTCTTTGGAATTGCTGGCTATACATACGCAATTGTCAGTCTCAATCTTGGTGGTGCACTCGGTCCGACTGTTGCGTTACCAGTCGCGATTGCAGTTGCGACGATATCAGCATTCATCCTTGGATATTTCATGTTTTATGGGGGTGTTCGAAACGTCTATGTTGCTATCCTCACATTGGTCGTTACGCTTGTCCTCGAGACATTCATGGCACAAACCGCTGGTGCCAAATGGGCAATTGGAAGTGTGAAACTCGGTGGATTCAATGGAATCCCCGGCATTCGAAATTTCACTCTTGGTGTTGGCGAGAGTTCATTCAGTCTTTCAGGATCTGAATTTTATTGGTTTGTGCTTGCTGTGTTATTATTCGCATATCTTGGCTCGCGAATCCTCGTCAACAGTAAATATGGATACTCGCTGGTAGCAATCCGCGAGGATGAGGAACGGACAGCGATGCTTGGCTATAATGTAAAAAAGGTCAAACTTGCTGTATTCACCTTTTCAGGTGCGCTAGCCGGACTGAGTGGCATCTTCTATGCCAACTGGGGAAATTACATGGATCCGAGTGTATTTACAATTACGTTTGCTACAATCCCGATTGTCTGGGTGACGCTCGGGGGACGAGAATCGTTACTCGGCGCTATTGTTGGCACAGTGATTATTGAATGGCTTCGGAAGTGGTTCTCAATTAATGCTTCAGAGTTCGCAATTGTCTTTGTGGGGCTGATTTTGATGATCACAATTTTGTTTATCCCACGAGGTATCCTCCCAGGAATCAGGGATATGTACGTGTTCTTCAATGCTCACGGACTTCGTGAAGGCATCGAACATGGTCGTGACACAATACAATCTCGCGCTCAAACGCTACTTGGCTCAGTTGGTATTGATATCTCTGACTCAGAGACGCCGGGGAGTTCTGAGGTGATGCGCGAATGAGTGCTCCAAAAAATATGGGGGTTAATCAGCAACCGGCGGTTGCAGCAACCGGTAGCGATCGTGAAGCGATTCTCTCAACAAGACAACTGACAAAGAAATTTGGTGGGCTTACGGCTGTTGACAGTGTTGGATTCACCGTCGCAGCGGGCGAAATTCGGTGTCTGATTGGTCCAAATGGGGCTGGAAAAAGCACGTTACTCGAACTCATCACCGGACAGCTCTCACCGACACAGGGGGATATCTACTTTGATGGTCTGGATTTGACGGCGCTTGAACCGCACGAGCGGATGGACGCCGGTATCAGCGTCAAGTTTCAGTCACCACATATTTATGAAAGCCTCACCGTCGAGCAGAATCTTCGGGTGCCGCTTCAACGAACGGATAGAGAAACCGAGACTGTCTTAACGGACACGCTTGAGCGTATTTCGCTTGCACAGCAAGCCAATGTATCAGCGAGTGATCTGTCACATGGGGAAAAACAACGCTTAGAGATTGGAATGGCGGTCACGCTTGATCCAAAACTCATGTTACTTGATGAACCCGTTGCAGGAATGTCAATAGATGAAACGGCTGATATTGCCGAACTCATTCGATCACTTCATGATGATGGAATGACGTTTCTTGTGGTTGAACACGATATGGAGTTTGTCCGGAAGATTTCTGAACAGGTGACAGTACTGAATCAAGGCTCAATCCTTCGTCAGGGACCGATTGAAGATATTGAGAGTGATGACGAAGTTCGTCGAATATACCTTGGTGAGAATGCATGAGCCTTGATATTACCAATCTCAATGCTGGTTATGATGGAACACCGGTCATTCGAGACATTTCATTTCAGGTTGACACTGGCGAGATCGTCGGTATCGTTGGTCGCAACGGTGTTGGCAAGACGACGCTCTTAAAAACTATTATGGGGCTTCTCAAAGCTGAATCAGGTCGTGTTATCTATAATGGCGAGGATATGACTGAAAAGTCCGCAGATGCTCATGCTAAACGAAGCATTGGATATGTCCCACAGGGACGTGATGTGTTCCCAGATTTGAGCGTCAAAGAGAATCTCTTGATCGGTGAATCAATCGGTGAGAGTAATGAGACACGGTATGAGCAGGTATATGATTATTTTCCGATTCTTGCAGAGCGGAAAACGCAATCTGCCGGAACAATGAGTGGTGGGCAACAACAGATGTTAGCAATTGCTCGCGCTCTTGTCGGAAGTCCGGATTTATTATTGGTTGATGAACCGTCTGAGGGGGTCCAACCCTCAATCGTCCAATCAATTACAGAGGATCTTCGCCAGATCAATGAGGAATTCGACACGACGATTCTCTTTGTCGAGCAGAATCTCTCAGTAATCCAGGGATTAGCCGACCGGTGTTATGCAATTGATCATGGAACAATTGTCGATGAGATAACCGGTGAAGCTGTCAGCGAACGCGACCAACTTGAAGAATATCTCGTTGTGTAAGTGCCTCCTCGTGGTCGTCTTCGTAGAGAGCAAGACGATAATGAGCTGGGTATCATAATTCGAGAGATATGATACTCCCAGAATGAGCATCGGGCGACGTTTGTCTGAGATCGGGTCACTCACTCAGACGATATCGGCATGTTCCAAGTCCTCGAACGCAGTCACTGTACCTCTTCCATCTTATTGGTCTGGATTTCTTCGGGACGCTCCTCTCGTTTCTTGTCCTCGGCGAGCGTCTCAGCGTACGTCCCAACGTGTCGAAGCTGCTCCGGACCCGACTCATTGAGCGTGTTGACGATTTTCGTCGGAAGGTTCGCCGGTGGGGTCGGGAGTTCGTAGGACATCAACTACCCTCGTATTGACCAACACGTCCCATGAACCGATAGTTTTGTTACTTAACATGGTAAGAACTGTTTTCTCAATCGCCGGCTGTAACACCACTTGAAGCTTCCTTATATACAAGTTTCGTACTATGTTACACCGTGCTCCGGCGTATCGAACTCGAGGTTCTCGCCACGGTCGACCGCGGCGACACAATCTCCGAACTCGCGACGAAGCTCGACCACAGCGAGAGTTACCTCTCTCGTGCCGTTGCCAACCTCGTCGAGAAGGGACTCGTCTACGCGGAACGCGATAGCCGGCGAAAACGAGTCGCCCCGTCAGATGCTCGTGCCGTCGAACTCTATCGGGACCTCGTCCGCCAGCACTCCCACATCGAGTTCCCCGAGCTGCTGACCGGCAAGGCACTCGAGGTGTGTACTACCTCGACCAGCCGCGAACCGTCTCCGAGATCGCCGACCGGAGCGACAACTACCGCAACACGGTCAACCGCGTCCTCAAGCGGTTTCGTGATCGTGGTCCTGTCGGGACGACCGACGGCCACTACGAGTTCAACGCCGACTTCGACCGCCTCCACGAGTTCGCCCGTGAACTTGCACACTATCTGCATCGGCAACGATTTGAAGCCGTCGCCCCGAAGGGGACGATTCTCTGGGGGGGCTTACGACGAATTCCTCGCCCAGGCCGAGACGGAGATCGACGCGGAGGCGTTCCACGAAACCGGCCTCGCTCGATTCGCGACCTTCGACCTCTAGTTCCTACTCACCGGTACCGCTACTACTCCTACTCCGAGGAACTCGACGCAGTCTCGCCGGCGAAGCTCTGCTGTCACACGCTGCTGATCGACGACGGCAGCCGTCACCGCTCGTACTGTCTCCTCCTGCTCAGCCACGTCGACGTCGGCGAGGCGGACCTCCGAGAGCAGGCGGCGAAGTATGTCCTCGAAGACGAAATCGACGCCCTGCTCCGCTACCTCGAGACACACGGTGAGGTCGATGACGACCGGCTCCCGGAGTGGGACGAGTTCCAGGACCTGACGGCTGACTACGAGGTGCGACTATTCTGAGACCGAACATCGTCGCCAGCCGTGCCGTCTGCCAGCGTCAGTTTGGATCGGAGGGATTCGTTGCTGTATCGAGTCGATAGACATCCTCGACAGCGTCAAAATCGTCGTCAAACGCATACAGGTAGCCGAGCCCCTCGGTTTGCATATACGCCACCATGCATGCATCGACGAAGGCGAGGGGTTCGTGTTGGCGAAAGAGGGCCTTCCCGGTCGCGAGGCATCGGTGGTGAGTGAATCGATGTGGAAGCGGGGGTTTTCTTCGATTCGATCGAGGAGATCGACGGCTGCGTCGTGACCGGCGTGGGTCGTGAGGATATTGAGCGTTTCCGCGAGCACGTAGCCGAGGACGACTGCCTCCGGGAGCGCTCCATTGTCAATGCCTTGTAACACGGGAAGCGCGGCATCGCGAGATCCATCCCGCCGGTATGCGGCGGCAAAGAGGACTGTCGTATCGATTAGTGCCCGAGGCATTTACCCGACGTCAACGCCCCAGGCGTTGTGATCGCTCGTGACATCGGTCGACTCCTCACCAGCGTAGCCGTCAAAATCGGCGAATGTGCCGGTTTGTTGTTGGATCACGTGGACCCGAATGCTCCCATCGTCCTCGAGATGCCAACGGAGCTGATCGCCATCGTCGATATCGAGTTCCCGGCAAATTCGGGCGGAGATGTTTGCCTGGTTTCCAGACACCTTGCTTTCGGCGTCGATTCTGTCGCTGCTCATACCTCACGGTAGGTGACCGGTCGTGAAAATCCTAGTGTGCCGCCACACTACCCAGTACCAGAAGAGTGATCCCGACGAAGAGGATTGTGATCTACCCTGGGACCGTTGGGAGTCGACCGTCTGGTCGGGGAACGCGGCCCCGTTTGATCTCGTGATCGACGCAGCGCAGGTGCTTGCAGCCGTCTTCGGGTGAACGTTGCTGCCAGTCGGGACAGGTACACGATTCGTCGATGATGTCGACTTCGTACCTGTTGTCGGACGCGGACTGCACCTCGTAGCGGCCACCCTTCGAAAGGAGCGAGACGTCCATCGCTTCGGCGACGGCACGCTTCGTGCGGGGGCTCGAGATCGTCCTTCGACTGTGCGTTCTCATCGACGACCAGTCGGTCGCGAACGTCGCCCGTTCGGTCACCGTCGGGAGCGACGGCTTCCGCAGGGCCACTGAGCCGCTCGTGGAGCACTTCCTCCACCGGATGACCTTCCGACCACAGGTAGTGGACCTCGCGGCGCTCGCAATGGTCGTAGGATCCGCACGCGGCTGCGCTCATAGTCCAGACTCGACAGGCCCCGAGCGCGGCCATCACGTCGACGATGTCACGGGAAACCGTCTGGTGACCGTCCGGGAAAACCGGAAGCGGGTACACGCCTCCTGCGGCGGGACGGTCTCCCACCAGTCTTCGCTGGAGCCCCAGCTGTCGAACATCGCGTTGTCGATGTCGTAGCCGACCGTGACGCCGTCGATCGGCGTCCAGTTCGTCGGGAGGTGGTCTGCCTGTCCCTTGAGTATCCGGAGGACGGCGTATCGAAGCCACTCGCGGGCTTGGCTGTCCGCCGTTGCGACCTGGTCGTGCTGCTCGGCGACGTGCTCGGCTTCCTCAAGGATCGTGGTGAGATAGTCCTCAGCCATCATTTGACGGAGGTCGGAATGTGCCTCCGCTCCTCGGCGGGCACAAAAACATAATCAACAGATTCGTGATATCACCTCCCGCGTCGGTTAATCTGACTCACCTACTGTCGTCTTCTGGCAAACACGAATTCGCTACGTAGTCTCTCCACAGAGGCACTCGTGGCCCTGTCGAGACCGTCCAGTAACGTATGCATGAATCTCGGTGGCGAGCTCGTACATTGCGTCGGCACGCGCTGCAGAGGCCAGTCCGTCCTAATAGTACGTTTTGCCCCGGTGGTCGCGCCAGAGATCCGCGAGGTCCGCGGCTATCGATTCCCCGAAGACACCGGCCGCTGCAGCCTCCCGATAGACACCAGGATGCGTGCCGGGAAGACCATCCGGCTGCATCGTGCCGCGCTCGAGAAGCCGAAATTCGACGGTGCGTTCGATGGCGACAAACGACGCTTCGATAACGAGCGTATAATAGCTGGCATCCTGGAGGGACTCAGCGCCGGCGAGCAAGCGACAGGCCTTCCGCAGCTGGAGCAGGGCGGCGTCCTCGACATCGAGCCCGGCTTCGATGTCCGTTGGACGGCGATCAAATGCGGCTTGCACCTCATCGATGAAGGTCTCGATGCGCGTACTACTCATCGGTGACGACCTCCTTGCGGAGCGCGTCGAGGCGGTCGCTCCCGGATACCGTAATCCCCTCGGCGAAGATCTCGCGGAGTTTCGATCCGGCTCTCCCAGCGCTCTCTGCGGACTCGACGTACGGTTCAAACACGAATCGGTCACCGCCGAACTGTTCGGACTGGAGATCGGCGACGACGTCAGTAATCTGCCGGCGGGCTGTCGTCCGGTCACCATCGACGACCACGAAGCAGTCGATATCGCTCTGCCGGTCTGCCTCCCCGCGGGCGACGCTTCCAAAGATGACGATACCGAGGAGATCGTTGATGTCGTCGGTGTCGGTGGTCGTGGCTTGGACACGGTCGACGAACGCTCGGATCGGCGCGTGGAATTCCGACTGGGGGACCGCGAGGATCGGATCGTCCTTCTGGAGACGGTCTGGGTCGATCGCGACGTAGTTGCGCTGAGGTGTTTCTCGAATCTGGATGGCACCGATACTGTCGAGGAGGTCGACGGCCCGCCAGACCGTCGAGCGAGCCACACCTGTGGCGTCGACAAGTTCGGGAATCGAGAACTCCGTGTCGTGGGCGTCGGCGAGCAGGCGGAGGATGTCGTCCGCGGCGCCGATGCGAAAAACGTCGACGTCCGGGTCGGGATACGCATCGATACAGATGTTTATATCCTGTTTTGCCATTTCAGACACTATCTAATTCTGTGCAACGAGGTATAAATAAATAGTGGCATCAGGTAGCCAGGTGCTCTGCTTCGCGAGTGATCCGGAGGCGATACGTACTGTCGGTTGATCCGTTGTCGGGTCGCGTCGGGTCCAGCAACGAGTAGCCACTCGTGAACGACGCGACGAGCTCCTCGCGAGCGGGGAGGTCGATGCCGAGCTGGTCGGCGAGATAGACAATCCGCTTGGTCGCCGCGCCGTTATCGAGGCGTCCGAGATACTCGCCGACGATGTCCCAGGTACAGCCCTGCTCGTCGGCGGTGCGCATCGCGGTCGCAAGTTCCCGAAGGCCACCACAGAACTCGGGGTGGTCCGCACAGTCGACCAGCGTCTTCTCTAGGTCGCTGACCTGCACGGTCGTACCCTCGATCGAGGTCGGCTCACAGCCGAAGAATTTCTGCTCGGTGACTGTCGTGACGCGGTACGGGACGCCGTGGATCTCTCGGCTTTGCGCTCGGGTCGGCGTGACGACGTACACCGTCCGGGGAATCTGTTCGGTCAGCCCGTGGTGGCTGAGGGCGCTGTAGTAGCCGATGTACATCGGCTCGGCGACGTGGGCGGCGATGAGGTACTCGTGGGTGGTGTACACGGCCTCCTCGCCGGCAGTGAGTGGAATGATGAGATACGTGCCCGGGAAGAGCCGGTCGAGCCAGCCCTTCTCGGTGAGTCGGGAGGCGATCTCGTTGAACAAGTCGCGTGCATCCTCAACGCGCTGGTTCTCCTTGCCGAAACCGAAGACGGACACCCCTTCGCCAATCGACTGGGAGAGGTCGGTCCGCTTCGGGATCTCGAACACTCGGAGGGAGTACGCCGACTTGATCTCCTCGATGGTGTCGCGGTGCTCGGCATTCTGCTCGACACGGTTACAGACGATGGCGAGCCGATTGATGTCTCCGTACGCCTGTTCGAGGGAACTCAGCTGCTTTGTGAAAATCTGGAGGCTGTTGGCGTTGAGCTTCTCGGGAATCACGGGGATGACGACGTTGCCGGTCGCGACCAGGGCGTTGTCGGTGAGGACGTTCAGGGATGGCGGCGTGTCGACAATGATGTAGTCGTAGTCCTTTTCGAGCTCGTCGAGAGTCATCTCCAACCGCTCGCGACTCTTTGGCGCCTCAAGCAGCGTCTGGATGTTCTTGTTATTCGCGAGTTTCTCGCTGGCGGGAAGGATGTCGAATTCCTCGTGTTCGACGATGATATCGTTCATCGACTCCATCTGGTCGAACTCGAGAACGTCGAACAGCGTTGTACGGTCGGTGTCGTAGTACAGATCATTGTAGCCAAGCGAGCAGGTGAGTTCGCCGTGATAGTCGATATCGACCAGGAGGACGTCGTGGCCTCGGGCAGCGAGTGCGCCGCCAGTATGAATGACGTCGGTTGTCTTCCCCGCGCCTCCCTTCTGATTCGCCACCGTGATTCGTGTGGTATTGGTGTCGGTCATTATCTTCGTTTCTCTCGTTGTGTTCGTTTCCCCGTTTTGCTCATCGAGTAGAGGGTGCCAGTTCGTTCCTCAGAATGCTTTCAATACATTCGTTTTTCTCATTCAATTCGTTTTGTTCGTTGGATTCGTTATAGTCGTTCCACGTGTTTTCAGCGGGAATCAGGACTACCTTCGAGAGTATGGAGAGATGGTGGTTTCATGGACATTCGAGTAAGATTTTTAATTGTTACCAGATTATTGGTAACTACCAGATGTATGAGGTGCTCGACGACACCGCGGCGCAGGTCATCCTCGCTATCGAGAGTGGTGACTCCATCCGTCGTGTCGCCCAACACCTCTACACGCCGTACGAGACGGTTAGACAGGCCGTCAACCGACTCGAAGACGCAGGCTACGTCCACTATGACGACGGCCTCTCAGTCGTTGACGAGCGCGTGAGGGACGCAGCACGAGAGCTCGTCGCTGCCAGCGCCGGCGTCAGTCAACCATCCATCGAGGAGGCCTACGTTATCCCGCAGTTCGGTGACTGGCCGTTCGCATTCACACGGATCGACGCCGTCTACGTGTGGACCCAGGGCGGCTACCAGGTCGGTCGCGAGCCCAACGACTATCCACTGTTTCTGGCCGTCCGTGAGGAGGACGTCGACGCTTGGGAGGCGTTTTTCGAGTCGTTCGACCTCCCGACCGAATTCGAACGACAGCCCCGTCACGAGCTGGACGGAGCGCTACAGATCGTTCTTGAACCAGGGGCGTCCCTCGACATCGAGCACGTCGAGGGGTACCCGGTTATCCCGAGAGCAGAGACGATCGAGTATATGCGTGAGAACTACGCCCAGTTCCAGTCGGCGCTCGCGATGCTCGACCGGATGTACGAGGATATCGACCTCGGCGTCACGTACCGGGAAACGGAACGAGCGCAGCCATGAGCTTCAACAACCGGAGTGACGCGCTCATCGAACTGCTCGAGGAGCTCACCCAACAGGACCACAAGTACGTTCTTGTCGGCGGGTACGCTGTCTCAGCGTTCAATGCTCGCTTCTCCACGGACCTCGATATCGTCGTCGCGCCGGACTCCAAGGCTGACTTCGTCGGGTTCCTCGAACAGCAGGGATTCGAGGAAACGGACAGTCACGCCAAGAAATGGTTCTACGACACCGAAGTAATCGAGTACGAGAAGCGGCTCACGCCACAGCAGCCGATCGGCTTCGATCTCCTGGTCAACGGACTCGGGTGTCGCCAGACTGAGGCACAGTGGTCGTTCGACTATCTGTACGATCACAGCCACCAACAGGAGGTGAGCGGGGGCACAGTAACGACGACGGCCAGAGTCATCGATGGGGCAGTCCTTGTCGCGGCAAAGCTCCACAGTGGCCGAGAAACGGACCTCCGAGACGTCCTGGCAGTGGCTGAAGAGATCGACCTCAACGCTGTCACGCCCCATCTGCGGAGAGGGGACGACGATGCGCTACGGGAGCAACTTGAGCGTGGATTGGAGATCTTGGAGAGCGACGAACTCAAGCACGGATTTCGGAGTGACTTCGGGACCTCAGCTGTCTCAGAAGAAACGGTCACTGCTCTTCAAGAGTATCTGACTTCGCAAATTGACCACCTGAGCTGAAGCAGCTGTTTCGCCCACTTGGAGTTGGTGTCCTCGCCACCGAACGGCGACTCTGCCGAAATCCGGTGTTTGAGCTTCAGGTTCGCTGCGCCCCAGTGGCTGTAGTGGAGCGTGTACTGTCTGTCTGTCCGTTCGTACGCAACAAGTGCGCGGTGACCCATCGAGCAATCACCTCACGGGGCGACCGCGACTGGATCGCCCCGCACCCCTCCCGGGGGACGAACAACGCTACTCGTCGATCGGGTCGGGGGAACTGAGGTCCGCGTGGAGGACTTGACCGTCACGAGCGACGTACCGCTTCACCAGTACTGGGAAGCGACACTTCGTGAATCCCGCTGTCTGGATGTCGAGTTCCTCGTCGGCTTCGAGATGGTCGGCGAGTTCTCGCAAGAATTCGGGGGTCACGATGCCGCCCTCGTAGTCTGGGAGGCCGTTCTCCCGCGCCTCGTACACTTCGAAGTCATCGTACCCCCAGATGGTGAGTTCGCCCTCGTCGGTGACCTCCCAGTCGAGCGTCCCGAAGCAGTAGCTCTCACAGAGCTCGCGGACTGCCTGTGGATCCGATACGATCGCGCCGATTGACGTCGTCGCAGCTTGTGGTGTCGCCATGTCTGGACCCGCAGGAAGCCCCGTACCTCTCTTTGGGGGTGATAAACCGACACTGGAAGTGCCCCTGGCGTCGACGGCGATGAAATCAGTCGTCTGTTGGGGCGTCTGGTCTGCTCCCGTCCTCTGGTCGCGTGAGTATGCTCACTTCTTCCAGAAGGTCTCTTGCAGTCTCGACTCGCTCTCGATCCGCGTCGTCCAACTGGTCAACGTCGAGCCGGCTGAGATTGCTGAGCACACGATGCATCCGGTAGCCCTCGACTTGCTGATTCATCGGAAGCGCCTCACCACTCGCCGGCGCAGAAAGACTCCTTACGAGACTGTCGTCGCCACCAGTGCTCGTCGCACCGCGTTGGCGCCAGGAGGTCACTCTCACACCCGTCGTCCAGCATCGTGTCCGGGCTGTGGGATGCCTCGCCGGTCGGCCGTAGTTCTGCAAAGTCAGAATATCGGTCGTACATCGGTTGGTTCGTAGCTTCTATCGGTATTGCATTTCAACGTCCGGACGCCTTCGCTCGAATCCTACTCTTGATTATGCGAGAGGGTACAAACATATATGAGAGCAGGGTGCGAACACTGTCCCAAGAGGTGCCAACCATGACCGAATCCCCGCGAGATGGGGTCCAATCGTGGACTGAGTCGATGAGCGCCCGCGACCGCATTCGGGCGGTCGCCGAGTCACTTCGCGAACCCCGCTCAGTTAATTGGATTAGCGAGCAGGCCGACGCCGCCTGGAGCACGACCAACGAGGAAGTTCAAGAACTCGTCGACCAGGGTCAGTTGCGTCGCGTCGAGGCCGGCGAGACCACGCGCTACCAGCCGGACTACACGCGACTGCTCTTCGAGGAGATCCGCACGCTCATCGAGAAAAACACCCGCGAGGAGCTGCGGAGCGAATTGGCCGCGATTACTGAGGAAATCGAGGAGTGGCAGGCAACCTATAACGTCGAGACGTGGGAGGAGCTCGAACAGTCGCTCGCCGACGGCGACCTCACAAGTGCGGAGCTTCGGGACCGGCGCGACGTCATCGCGTTCTGGCGCGAGAACGAGGAGGATCGCCGCCTCATCAAGCACGCACTGGAACTCTACTCTGACGTTGAAGCCGCCCGCGAGCAGATGACCGACATGGCTGACCGCGCCACGAGCTAATCCTCCTCTTTCACAGAATGATCTTTCTTGCCGGTCGCGACTGCTATACACAGCGGACCCTCCTCCGCGATGTTCACGACCGATTGACGAACCAGCCAGGGTGTGAAGAGGTCCGCTATCGCCCGTCTCGACGCCGACCCCGGTACGTCATCACGGATGTCGATCCGACGACGTTCCTGAGTGACTCGTACGACGCGGCGACCGCATGGTTGGAGATTCGCTTCTGGTACCCCGCCAGCGTCGACCACGAATACTACCGCATCAACTGGGTCGAACCGGACCGAAATCTGATGCTCGGCTTCCACCAAGACGCCGACCATCCGGATCTTGGGCCCTGTCACATCCAACTCAATCACGAAGACAGGCCTGTCGACCGGCATAGCGAGACGTTTCTTGATGCGCATCCACTCGCCGTTCTCGATGACCGACTCCAGCAGTTCCCGCCCGCGCTAGATGCGATTCACTGGAAGAATGGAGCGCCCTCGCTCCCGACCCGGCCCGTCTAGACCGCGAGTTCATCGAGCGTCTGATGATACGTCCGTCCCGGGGTTGGCGTGCCGTTCCCGCACCCGACCATGTACCGGCGCGTTACCCCCTCACCCCGTTCCCGCCCCCCTCTGTCGCAGCCAGCCCCTCCGAC
>ERZ1034503.2-NODE-2-length-50023-cov-15.776377_pt1 | contig 50023 bp, 36 predicted proteins | sample MGYA00520643_ERZ1034503 | MGnify/ENA primary metagenome ERZ1034503 (study PRJEB33760, sample SAMEA4777693) | hypersaline lake metagenome | biome: hypersaline environment; feature: brines | place: Spain | collected 2014-08 | depth 0 m ... | reverse complement strand
TGTTCTCAACAGTCGATAGGTTAGTTCCGTGTCAACGTCAATATTCTTTCTCTAGATGTGAAACCGTCAATCTATCAAATAAGCAAATATATGATTATGGAGAACCTCGGCGTTTACTCTGGAGAGGATATCACAGTGCGTTCGATACGTTCACGAAACCGTGTTATGCGGGCGGTGAGGTCACTGCACATCGCAAGTACTGGGTATGTAATATCGTATTCTCGATAAAAGTATGCAGTAACATCCATATCCTCCTGTGAAATGGTATAAAATTCTCGATGTTTGCGAATCGTCTCTTGACGAGTTTGCGCTGCTGATTCACAATGATCAGTAAGGATTGACAGACGGTTATGATGGGCATCAAGCGCGCCAAAGGACTGTAAGTCAAAATTGACGGTCGTCAGCGTGGATAGCTCTTGATCAATCGGAATTAACCGATCAGCTGCCGTTTCAATCGAGTCACGTTCACGATCGCATGCATCAATGTGATTTTGTCGTTCCGATTTGGCAGTCTCAATACGATTAAATAGAGCGTTCAAAGCGGTTGGTCCAAAGCACTCAGGTGTTGTGAGTGCCGTTGCTATCTCAGAACCAAACTCTTCAGAGATGCTTTCAAAATACGTATCGTCATATTCGTCAGTATAGAATGGAAGATTCATGACCGTATCTTGATACGCCGATCGAATCAGGTTCAAGCGCGTGGGGGCTTGTGGTTGTGCATATTCTTGATGTGCTGTTATTGCACGTCCCGAGATGTCTGCGTGAGAACATGACGGACTTGTCAACCGCTGATCTGATATACGCTCACCAAACTCGATAAATGCATCATATTCTGCTTCTGTCTGAGCACGCTCAGTAAGAAGTGTGTTGATAATGTCATCAAATACCTCGGTGAATGACCGGTCGAAACAAATCGCTGGTGGCTCCATCGATATTCATATCACTGATACAGAGTATAATAACAGAATATAATTTTACTTAATGATACTATGTGTGGATTCATATGTCATGTAAATCTATATATTGCCCTATATGAACATTTGTAGACATGAGCTAAATGTACCTATCATATAAACCGATTTAGTCAGATTCTGATAAACAATATATAGCGTCATACGCTAATCAAAGCCTATGGTATCTAATATCGTGATGAGAAGTTATTACAGCACCCGTCGAGTGGACAAGCGGTACAAGAAGACTGCCCCGGGGCTTGACCCTGGGTGAGCTCACTGGGGCGTACTTGCTGAATATAACAATACAGACAATATTTTCGAGAGTTCAGAAAGTCACTGTGTCGAAAATTATATTATGAGGAAGTTCGGCTGATCATAGCAGATATATGGAGGAGTAGAGGTATGACTCGTAAATCATTTAATGAATCAATTGAAGAACTCCGTAATTCAGTCCTAGACATGGCTGAGTTGGTAGTTACTCAGGTGAACAAATCACTTGCATGTCTGGAAACAGGTAATGAATCGTCTGCTCAGACAATCATTGATACCGATAATAAGATTAATCATCGATGTCTTGAGATTGAGCAGGACTGTATCGATCTTTTTGCATTACAACAGCCACTGGCAGGAGACCTTCGGCTGATTGTTGCCTCATTCAAAATTGTGAATGATTTAGAACGAATTGGCGACTTGGCGGTTAATTTAGCAGAATATAGCCTCGCTGCTCGACAGTCATTTGATACAGAGATTACCGCCGTCTCGATTGGGAATGATGCTGTGTCAATGCTTACTGAAAGCCTTCGTGCATATGAAGATTATAATGTGGAAAAGTGTCAGGCTGTCGTAGCTGAGGATGATCATATCGACACGCGTTGTCTACATGCGAGTGAAGTGTTGACACGTACGTTGATCAAGCATGCGGATGGCGAAGATTATAATAATACTGAATCCAGTGCGTGGGATATTGAACAGGCACTTGATGATGTGACGCGACTGCTATTAACTATCAGAGATATTGAGCGGATTGCTGATCATGCGGTGAATATCAGCGCGCGTACGCTATGGATGATAAATAATGATTCCTCACTAATCTATTAATTTGTGGCTTAGGCTACAGAGCTACAAGAAGAGAGTTCCAGCGCTTCTGAGCTTACTGAATAAGCGCGACTGAGAGAAGTTCTATTGGATGACGGATATCATAGCCGGTTCCATGTTCCATCTGACTGGAGCATGTTGGGCACTCAGTCATGCCCGTTGTTGCATCAACAGCTTCCATGTGTTCGAACATCTCCTCACCGATTTCCATCGATGTCTCGTATTTCTCTTCTTTCCAGCCATATGTCCCAGAGATGCCCGAACAGGAATCACCCACATCTTCGATTGTAACATCGTCAAGCTCACCAAAGAGTTCAACAGCCTGTCGGCTAATACCTTGATTCCGCGCATGACACGGCGCATGATAGGCAAATTCTTTTTCAATCGCGTCGTCAACATCAGCTGATTGAATCTCAGAGCGAAGATTTTCGTGAATTCGAAGATATTCGACCGACTCAAAGGTGTTGCGTGAGACAGTGTCGACACCATCGATATCGAATAGTTCAGGATATTCCTGACGAAGTGCCATCGAACAGGATGTACAGGAAGCAATGGCATCATAGCCCTCTTCGATGAGATCTGACATCGATGAGAGTGTGACCTCTGCATGGCGACGCGCGTCCCCGACCATTCCATTCGCGAACATTGGGGTTCCAGAACACCGTTGTTCGGGGACGACGAGTTCATATCCAAAGTACTCATAAACGCGAACAAGCGCCTTAGCGACCTCAGGTGTATTGAAATTCGCATAACACCCATGGAAGTATGCGACCTTTTTGTCAGCATCAACTGGCTCACCGCGACGTTCACGGGCTTCACGCGCGTTTTCGCGAGATACGGTCACACCACCACGGGCTGCCCACCACTGTCGAAATGTTTGCGTGGCGAATGCAGGAAATTCACGCTCTTTGGTGACACCGAGAGTTTTTTCCATCACCCATCGAGCCGGTCCAAAATTCATCACGGCGGTCGCAATCCGTGGCATCTTACTCGCTATCCGCGCGGAGGTTCGGTAGTTGGCGAGAATTCGGTTACGGATATACTCAATTGAGAGTTTATCCATCTGTTTTTCAACATATTCACCACGGGCGGTATTGTGCATTTGACTTAACGGCACACCGGAGGGGCATGCATCATCGCATCGCATACAGTTCGAGCATGACATAATCGAGTCATCAATCTCATGCTCATCATCAGATCGCTTGAGCCGCCATTGCTCTGGACCCTGGAACTTTGGACCAGGAAAATCATCGTCAACCTCCGCAACCGGGCAGCTTGTATCACACATCGAGCACTTATAACACGAATCAGCACCTGGACGAAGGTCAAAATCAGTGCTATCTGGGAATATGTCGACCGGCTCAAACTCAGAGCCAGTATTCGGTGATGTCGGTTCAAATTCGTAGTCTGTGTTTGGGGATTCAGCGTCACTCATATGATTAACTCACGTTGTTAGTCTGTGCAACGGTTGTGGCAGCGTTCATTCCTGCTGTATATCCGGTTGCAATCGATACGCCGCTTGCCGACTTCTCTGCAGCATAATCATACCCACCGAGAACAGCACCGGCAGCTCTGAGATTCTCAAATTCAATATTTCCACTTTCATCAACCGGTCGAAGAGTTGTATCGGTGTCAACACCAAATCTGGCAAACGAGTGCTCACCAAAAACAGCCTCATCAAACCACTCATATCGGTCAGCATCGTGTGCGACATGACACCCAAAAATAGGTTCATATACCCCTTCGCGGTTTGACTCAACGCCTTTACCGACGAGCCCACCAGTCGCAAGAATATATTGTTCAGCACGCATTGGAATCTCTGCACCATTCCGCTCAACGATGACCTTCTCAACAGTGCCGGATCCATCATCGGTGTAATCAATCACCGGATTCCCTGATTCAATGAATCCACCTGCATCTGAGAGCGCATCAAAGAGTTGATCCTCAAGTCGAAGTCCTGGTAGTGATGGTGGTCCCATCGGAACCTCAAACACATCTGCCCCGAGAGAAGTTCCAAGCGTAGCACGAACGGTCGCAGCATTAGCATCACCAAGGACAGCAGGGAATCCAACCCGTGTCTCATCATCAAGATAAATCTTGACACGGTCAGCAAGTGCGTCACGCGCAGGTCGGTGACCGCCACCACCGGTTTCGCTTACTGTCACATCGCCGTTCGTGTCGAGAAGTTTTGCATATCGCGTTACTTTCGCATCTGCACTGAGATCACCGGGGAATTGAATGGTGACACCGCGAACATCGAACGGAACACCGGTCGATGTGAGATGATCAGCAGCCAGTGGTGCATCGAAGTCGGTGATTGAATCAAACCCGACAAGAAGCATCGGTCGATTATCGCTTGCGATACCTGCACATGCACTCTGTGGGTATCTAGCGGTTGGTTTGATTGTTCCACCATGCGTTGGAATCAACGCATTTGCGTCCGTATGGCTACCAGCGTAGTCTGTCACCTCATCGAATAGCGATAATGCTGTACGGACAGCATCAACACCAACAGTTTGATACGGATGCTCAACAGGAAGTGAAGGAATCGCCTCGAACGGATTTGAAATCGGTCCATCACCATTTGGTCGGTATCCGAGTACATCGACTAACCCAGATGCTTGCTGGAGAGTGCTTTGCTTGTATGTAACCAATCGAACATCGATATCCGCTTGTGCCGCAGCGAGAGCGCTCGTGAGCCCAGCGAGACCACCACCTATGACGAGAACGTCAGACTCGATCGCCATCCTGTGTGCCTCCATCTGTAGCAACACCAACCGCTGTCGTCCCAGAGTCAGACTGCATTTCACCGGAGTCAAAAGTCGTAAAATCGACGGAACTGTCTGCAGCTGGATCATGATCACGGTTCTGCGTTGTCGCGTGCAATGCGTAATTCAACATTGCTTGAGAGAGTTGTTGCCCCCATAGCGCGTGCCGCTGTCCCTTCCATCGTTCTTGCAGAATTTCATTCCACGCATCGATGACAACTGATTCATCATACGTTGTGTGAAGTTCATTCGCAAGTCGGTGTGAGCAGATCCCACCTTGGCAATTGCCCATTGTTGCACGCGTCCGAATACGAACGGCATTAAGATCTGACCCAGACTGTGAGATTGCATCCTGAACCTCCGCGCGCGTAACGCCTTCACACTCACAGATCGTTGGATTTGGCTCATCAGTATCAAGCACCTCATCAACACGGGATCCAAGTCGGTCGGCGCTTCGTCGTCCAATCGGCGAGCGAAGACCGAATTCATCCATGTAATCGTCAATTACGCGAATATCGTTGCTGCCTGGTAATGGTTCATCGGCAGTCCGGCATGGTTCTTCAATTCCAAAGCGCTCACATATATGATCGGTGATTTGCTCAGCCATCATTCGGTATGTCGTCAGTTTTCCACCGACAATACTCGTGAGTCCATGGAGATTATCGCGCTCTTGATGATCTAATAAAAAGAAATCACGTGTAATGTCTGTTGGATCATCACTCCCAACCTCTGGTGGTTCATACAGTGGACGGACTCCCCAGAACGACCGGATTGTCCGTGCATCCGTAAGCATCGGGACAAGTTCCGACAGTGTGTCGATCATTAAATCGACTTCCCACTGTTTCTCTGGGTAGTCTTCTGGGTCGTCAACTTCAACATCTGTTGTCCCAAGGATTGCTGTTGTTTCATGTGGGACGACAATATCGGCATCACCCTTCGGTCGGCAGCGATTGATGACTGTATCAACCTGTCGGGTATTCATAACCGTCATCACACCTTTTGAGGGACGAACCGCAATATCGACACCTGCCATCTCACCAATATGTCCAGCCCACGCACCTGTTGCATTGATCACGTGATCGGCATAGATTCTCTCTGTGACGCCGGTCATCCCATGGACACGCTCTCCTGTTCCGGAGTCATGTTTTACTTCGACACCGACGACTGCATCATCTTCAATTAAGAGATCAGTTACCGTCGAATGTGTCTCAATCCGTGCATCATGCTCCTTTGCATCTGCCGCGTTGGCAACAACAAGCCTAAACGGATCAATCGCACCGTCTGGGACGGAAATAGCCTTATCAATATCACCTGCGAGGTGTGGTTCGACCGCACGTGCCTCCTCAGCGGTTAGGACCTCTGCAGGAATATCACATTCATGACATCCTTGTAGCTTCTTTTGAAAATATTCTTCTGAATCCTCAGGTCGCTTAACAAATAATCCACCGGTCATTTCAACGCAGTGGGTAGCAATATCCTGAAGAACACGATTCTCAAGCATGCATTCTTTCGCACTTGCTTGATCAGCGACTGCATATCGACCACCACTGTGAAGCAGTCCATGCATCCGACCTGTTGTTCCATGCGTCAGGTTCCCTTGTTCGAGTAATGTTACCTCAACACCGCGCATTGCAAGGTCACGAACGATCCCTGTGCCCGTCGAGCCGCCACCGATGACGACGATATGTGGTTTTGATACCATTCAATATTAATTACACATATTTCGCAACTACTTTATTTCACCGGCGTTTCAGACTTGTGAGTAAACTACAGATTTTATTATATTTGTTGTATTATTAGAGTTATTGTCTAAAGAAAAAGATGTATTATCGATATTCCCAGACAAAAATCGTGCATGAGAATATATAACAACCATTTTTGACTCCCCATGACTGATCGAGTATTGCAATGAGCTGAAAGGACGAAAGAAATGAAAATAGTAGGCTATCTATTATTTTATATCATCTCTCTTTAGATTAACACACATTTGAAGAGCTTAGAATTAATTTAAGCGATTCTTCGCCGTCTCGAGATAATTATCTATACAGTAGTAAAGTTTATAATGATTCACCATATTGTTTACTCTCAAGGCAGGGTAGGGAATAAAATAATCTATCCATGCCTATAGAAGGAGATCACAATGGCTGACACATACGTTGGTTCAATCGACCAAGGAACCACAGGAACACGGTTTATGGTATTCGACCACAGCGGACAGGTGGTCGCAAATGCATATGAAAAGCACGAACAGATTTATCCGAATCCAGGATGGGTTGAGCACGATCCAATCGAGATTTGGGAAAACACAAAAGAGGTTGTTACTCGAGGGCTTGAAGAAGCTGGTCTTGATGCCGAGCAGCTTGAAGCACTTGGAGTGACAAATCAGCGAGAGACAACAATCGTTTGGGACGAAGCCTCAGGCAAACCGGTTCACAATGCGCTTGTCTGGCAGGATCGTCGAACGACGGATCGCGTCGAAGAGATTCAAGAAGCCGGCAAAGTTGAGATGATCCGCGAGAAGACCGGATTGGAGTGTGATGCGTACTTCTCCGCAACAAAAACTGAATGGATTCTCGATAACGCCGAACCACTGAAGATGCAGGCTTCACGCGGTGGTGATGTTCGTGACCGCGCCGAAGATGGTGAACTGCTGATGGGAACGATTGACTCATGGCTTATACAAAATCTCACTGGCAATCATATCACCGATGTTACGAATGCATCCCGGACAATGCTGTACAACATCCGTGAACTTGAGTGGGATGATGAACTACTTAAGGAATTCAGAGTTCCCCGGTCAATGGTGCCAGAGGTCCGTCCATCCTCAGATGATGAATACTATGGACATACCGATGCTGATGGATTCCTTGGCGCTGAGATACCTGTTGCTGGCGCACTTGGTGATCAGCAGGCAGCGATGTTTGGGCAGACATGTTTCGATGAGGGAGATGCGAAGAATACGTACGGAACTGGATCATTCTACCTCATGAACACGGGAACTGACGCTGTTGCATCTGATCACGGACTCCTGACGACAATTGGTTTCCAAATGTCTGGAGAGCCAGTCCAGTATGCGCTTGAGGGGTCAATTTTCGTCACTGGAGCAGCGATTGAGTTCCTCGAAGATGTTGACCTGATTAATAATGCTGCACAGACGGCTGAACTTGCAAGTTCAGTCGATTCAACGGACGGTGTTTATATGGTGCCTGCATTCACTGGTCTTGGCGCCCCACACTGGGATGGGCGTGCTCGTGGAACACTCGTTGGTATGACACGAGGAACTGAAAAAGAGCATATCGTTCGAGCAACACTTGAATCAATCGGATATCAGACTCGAGATGTTGCTGAGGCAATGGAAGCAGACTCCGGAATTGAGACAACATCACTTCGGGTCGATGGTGGTGCGGTGAAAAATAATTTCCTCTGTCAACTACAGTCTGATATTCTCCAGACTGATATCGTCCGACCGGTCGTCGATGAGACAACGGCACTTGGATCGGCATACGCCGCTGGATTAGCCGTTGGATATTGGGATACGGTTGATGAACTTCGCGACAACTGGCAAGTCGACCGCGAGTTCGAATCAGAAATGGATAGTGCTGATGCAAACACAATGTATGACCGTTGGGATGATGCAGTCGAACGGTCTCTTGATTGGGCGCAGGAGGAATAACAGATGTACGAAGCACTCCTCCAATTGCCGGTTATCGGGGTCGACACACCACAGCTTATATTCCTGCTCATTGCAGCATTCGCAGGAGGCGCTTTCGGTGCGGCAATTGGTGCACTTCCGGCGTTCTGTTTCACTGGATTTGCGGTCATCGCGGGTGAAGCAGCAAATCTTGTCGGTGTTGACGCTGCTGGGACAAGCGTTGCTATCACTGGCGCACCAGTGACAGGAACGATTGGATTTGGTGCGGTCTTCGGTCCACATATCTCATTTGCTGCTGGTGCGGCAGCAGCCGCATATGCAGCAAAGAAGGATGGCGCAATGCCAGATCCCGGTGACGGCGATTATCATCCTGCAAAAGACATCGCTTACGCACTTGGGACACGACCAGATGTCCTTGCTGTTGGAGGTATATTCGGTATTATTGGCGCAGTCGGAACTCTCATCTCTGCAGGACTTGCACTTCCGTGGGACCCAATCGCAATTATGGTCGTTGTGTCAGCAGCACTGCACCGAGTTGCATTTGGGTACCCATTGATCGGTGGTGGCGACCGCAACCTCCTCGATATGTCTCCGTTCGAAAACGAGGAGATGCGAGCGGCGACCGATGGCGGGGAAGTTGCAACCGACGGTGGATATAAACGACTTGCTGTTGAGCCGTGGCTTCCACATCAGTATAAGTGGGCAAATGTTGGAATGATTGGTCTTGTTGCGGGACTACTCGGCGGATTCATTGCACTTTCGACAGGGAGCGCATTCCTTGGATTCGGTATCTCAGCGGCTAGTTTGACATTCCTTAATCTGGGTGTTGAGAAGATCCCAGTGACTCACCATATGACACTGCCAGCGAGTACCGCTGCGCTTGCGGTGTTTCCTGACCCAACAGGCACAACCAAGGTCATTGCACTTCTGATTGGTGGTCTCTTCGGAGTATACGGTGCTCTGATCGGAGAAGTCGTCCAGCGTGTGTTCTACGCTCACTCGGATACACACTTTGACCCACCAGCTGCTGCGATTGTCGTCGCGACATTAACCGTTGCAGTTCTTGCAATCATTGGTGTCTTCGACAGCTCAAGCTGGGTTCCACTGCTTGGAATGTAATAACGAACTCATTTCCTTTTTATTTGAGGACTGAGCTGATGTATCGATCTAATAATTTCTTCATAAACAATGGATATCAAAGCGAGAATTCGGCGACGAAGAGATCATAACGCACAACCACAGTTCATTCAGCGTTATGAAGCACTCTCGCCTGCTGCGCATCTTGATGAACCGGTCGGTCGGGGACAATTATTGGAACAGCTTCTAGACTATTTTGACCCGGTTTTTGATGGGGAGCTACCACCAAATGGATATGTATATGGACCGATTGGCTCGGGGAAATCTGCCGTCCTTACTTCATTACTGTCCCATCTAAAGGAGTTACCAGCAGAAACACGAGAGGTAATTCATACGAGCACTCGCGTCCAAACACCATCGTCACCGACGTTCGTGTACGTTGATGCTCGCTCCGCGACCAGCGCGTTTGGATTTTATCGAAGCGTATTGAGTAGTCTCATTGATCAATCGGTTCCAGAACATGGCGTTGGGACCGATAGTCTTCGTGATCAAGTTCATACTCAGGTACAGGGAACGCCTGGTGCTGTGATTTGCGTTGATCATATTGCTGAACCACGAAGTCTTGATGAGTCGACCCTTGTTGATCTCGCAGCAAGTCTCCCAAGTAATGTCAGTTGGCTTGCTATCGGACGGGCATCACCGGATCAAACTCACCTGACAACGTACACAGGAGCGGAAATCGGCGTGAGTCGATATCGACGACAGGTACTTGTCGATATTCTGATGCAGCGGGCATCAATGGGGCTTGCGCGACAAGCGCTCAATCATGATCTTGCAAGACAGGTCGCAGCGTGGGCTGACGGAAATGCACATGACGGACTTGCAGTTCTGTTTTCTGCTGCCGACAATGCTGCCGGTGTAGGGCAGGACCAACTTACCGAATCCAATATTAATGCAGCAATCGAGTCAATACCTGAGCCCTGTGTTTCGTTATCGGCTGTACTCTCACTTCCGGCAAACCGGCAACGAGTGCTTCGGCATCTCGTCAACCTCAGTCCAGATGAACGAGAGTCAGTAAATATGGCAACAGACGCGTTATCAGCACTTGACCTATCAGCATCAACGATCAAGCGGTTCCTCTATGAGATGGCTGAAGCAGGTGTCATAAGGCGGGTCCAAGCAGAGACGGAACAACAAAAGGGACGGCCTCCAAGCCGTGTTGTGCCACAGTTCCCGTTATATGTGTTTCAACGATTATATGACCTGCGTAGGCGAGGGCAATCAAACCATCCTTAGTGGCTCTTTTTATTTCAGACCCGTGAATGATATAATGCGACACGGACAAAACGGTGAAGCCTCGGGGCTTGTCCCCGAGGTACTTCACAATATAGACGTGAGATATTGCAGACGTACTCTGTGAGTTTGAGTTATATGCTATATTCCAGTTCGTGGGGAGACGGCTTGGATAGTCGGAACAGATATATTGTATGTGTTAGCCACTTCAATTCGACCATTGAGTTATATATAATCAGCAATGACAAGATAATCTCGGATGAATATAATAAGTGAGGGTGCCAATACAGCCATAGCGAGTATTTCGATTAAATTGGCACTGATGATTGGAGCGAGCGCAAGTGTAATAAACGCCATCTGAAGACCGGCGAGTGGTCGGCGAACAGAACTCGCTGGAAGTGGCTGAACGCAAAGTCCGCGACGACGACGGTGGTTCCGACCGATCTTAAATGAGTACTGCGCCGCTGGTAATAATAAATACCATACCGGGAGTTGTCCCCAAAGAATAGCAACAATCGGCGCAATTAAGAAACCAAGCGAATCAAATGTGAGATCTAGTTTCGCACCAAGAACTGTCTGTCTGCCAGCCGTGCGTGCAAGCGATCCATCAACAAAATCAAGCGCACTTCCTATGCCATAGAGTAGTGACGGAAGCCACGCAATACTATATATTGGTGTAACCCCAGCAAAACCAGCTAACGTAGCGAACAGTGCTCCCCGGGCAAGCGTCACTATATTGGGGAGACCAAGAAATTGATACGATTCGATTTTCGCTGTCTCATCGGCACTGCTGATATCAGCATCTGCTGTATGTGTAGCCTCTGTATCGGTGTCATCACCGGCGCTGGCAGGCGGGTGATTTGCCCCAAGATGCCGATAACAGTACCACAATTCAGCCACAGCCACTGTTCCAGCGATCAATGTCCATCGAACAAAATCTAAATTTAATGAGATAGCCTCAAATGAGTCTGGGACTTGCTGCATGTGCAGTTCATTTGCAACAAGGAATGCCGTAACGCCAACAAAAGCAGTGACGACGGCAATTGCGGTGACCTGTGGCCTTCTTAGGAAAAGAATCGATGAAGTGACAGGAAAGTCCGTGTCTCTCATCGTTCAAACTCTGTATCTGCAAGTGTCTGGAGCCTGTTTCGTTCCTCATCACTAAGTTGGATATTCGCTGCTGCAAGATTCGCTGAAATATGTTTTGCTGTCGTGCTCGAAGGAATTGGGATAACACCCCTATCGACGTGATACGATATTGCAATGGCTGCTGGTGAAACATCATGCGTATCTGCAATGGTTTGTAATACCGGCTCTGTGAGTAATCCAGGAGCAGACAACGGTGAATGTGCAATCACACGAATACCATTCATATGACATTTTTCAATCAGTTCATTACGCGGTCGATATGGATGTGACTCAATTTGGACAATTGCTGGGGGAATTGATGCAATGTCAAGAATTCGTTGAAGTTCTATCGCAGAGATATTACAAATTCCGATTGTGCGTGTGAGCCCACGGCGGCAGACTTCTTCAAGCCGTTGCCATGCAGATTCAATTGAGACATCAGCAGACGCGCGATTACCGGAGGCATCAGTCGGGAATGTTCGCTCCTCTTGTTGCTCTGGCGAGAGGGTTGCAAGTTTTGATAATGGTCCTTGGTAAGCCCATGCATCTGGCCAGTGAAGGAGATATGAATCAAGCGTCTCGATACCGAGTTCTGAGAGCGTTCCATTACATGCCTCTGCAATATGTGCATGATTTGTATTCCAGACCTTACTTATCAGCACGAGTTGATCACGGGATGGTGTCCCTGGTGTCTCAAGCAATGACCCGATACGATATTCATTACCATACAGTTCTGCCATGTCAAATAGCCGATAGCCAGCGTCAATTGCTGTTGCGATAGAGTCGACACGATCAATATAACTCCCATTACGGTATCGTGAACATCCAAAGCCAACAGGTGGCAGTCGATGACTATTATCCCGTTGTAGATTCATCTCAGAACTCTTTGGGTTTGTATGTGACTGTGATGTGTATGTATCCTGCCGAAGCGCTCTTAATGATCGGGCATATGCATGTTCATCTCTTGACTCAGTGCATCTCAGTTCTGGTGATGAGAGTGATACAGATACATTATTTGCAGCCGCATGTTCAATTGCATTACAGACACGAACGATATGCGCACCTCGTTGACCACCTGTCACTGGTCGATCTCCGTGTTCAATTGCCCGTGCAAAACGTGCTGGTCCAGAGATATGTGAATGATTCTGTGATGATGATGTGATCGGTGGCGCAGTGACGTATGATCGACCGTGACCGCCGACGCTGACGCTTTGAGCAGTAGCTGTCAGCGAACCGGAATCATTGAGATATACTGAACCACCATCGCCATGGAGCTCAATCGAATTGAATTCACGACTCCGATGTGGCGTATAGAAGCTTGTTGTAAGTCTAATAATCGGTCCAGCAGCGAGTGTAAGTGTCGCCTCAACATGTGCGGGGCGTTCGGGGGTTGACTCAGCGTGTGATGGATAGACATCAATTGTATCTGCAGTCCGAACCGTCTCAACAGGACCAAACCATTCGGTAAGTAATGTAAGTGGGTACACAGCACTGTCGTATAGTGGACCAACGGCAAGGAATGACTCTGGATTATCATGCCATTCTGTGACACGACCTGCATGAGCGTGAGCATATATGACACGAATTGGATTCAATTGATCATCAGCAAGGAGTGACCCAATATGCTGTTGTGCTTGTCCACGATGGTTAATCGGGGCACAATCAAGACCTACTCCGCGTTGTTTGGCGAGATCAACGAGTGCTGTTGCAGTATCGGCGTCCAGTGCAAGCGGTTTCTCAGTAAAGACATGTCGATCGGCATTTAAACATTGGCGTGTGACATCCGCATGCGCTTGATGACTCGTAAGATTCACAATAAGCGGTGCTGACTCGGTCGATAGCAATGATTCAAGATCAGTATAAGCTGTTGCATCAGTTAACGCTGCAAGATGTCTCGCGCGGGCACCATCATGATCACAGACCGCTGTCAGCTCAAGTGAAGTCGAATCAAAGTTATTAAGATAATAATCAACGACATCACCAGCACCGATGAACGCACATTGCATCTAGTGTGATTTAGATTCAGACGGTAAAAACGCGAACATTTCTTCCTATATTGTGAGCTTTATTAGTAGAATCCTGACTCGTGCGCATCTTATGATGTATACAAAAGAAGAACCGGTCATCAAAATAGAGTATTATTCTCCTCAGATAATTATATAAATCATCTTTAATATCATATTTCTATCTCTGTCCAATTTCCATGAGATATAATCTTCGAGTTTCGAGTATAAAATACAAGAGAAATACACATGTCTTCAGATGGCGAACGATGTCAATCGTCATCACCAAGTGATATACATATCCCGATTAAAATGCGAATATGGCGGAGATTGCCGTCCTCCACAATACGCTTGACTTCCATGGCGGCGCAGACGCAGTTTGTCTAGCGGTTTGCGATGCGCTGCAGGATTCTCATGCAGTTTCGTTGATTACATGTTCTGTAACGAGTCCATCAACACTTGCCGATCGATTCGATATCGATCTTGATACTGATGAGTTGAGTATTGTGACACCACCAGGAGGAACCTTGTTCGCTCGTGCGCTTGCAGGGGCTGCTCCGATTATCGGATCACAACTACCATTCAGGAGTGCAGTACTGAGACAGTTTTTTCTTCAGATTACAAATGAATACGATATTGCAGTAAGCACAGCAAATGAGTTTTCATTACCACTCCCTTCAGTGCAGTATATTCACTATCCGCAGTTTCGCGCCAACACGAATGAGAGACGTACGATCGATGATCACGTCCAAATGAAATCCAATTCACACGGTCAATATGATGTTGATATGTCGTCATCATCAGAAAGTAATTCAACTCTCCAAGAGACAGGAATTGAGAGCGCAGAACAGACCGCACCCACGTCTCAAGCGCAATTTAAGAAAAAAACAGAACAAGACAAGCCTGATCTGGATAACCGTCTCGAGGATGTGGAATATGATAATCCCAATAATAATACCGCTGGTAACAGTGGTTATTTGAATCAGATATGGACACGACTGGCTGCCCCCGAAGATGGGATGTCTGTCTCGAATTCTACGCAGACTGCCCCGGCAACGTTTTTGGCGAATTCAACCTGGACAGCCGCTGTCATTGCAAACAGATATAATATCGACCCGGTTGTTTGTCACCCACCGGTGGATCCAATATATGGTGGTCGCTCTTGGGATGAAAGAGAAGATGGCGTTGTTGTCGTCGGTCGATTAGCTCCGGACAAGCGTCCACTAGACGCGATTTCAATTGTCGACGCTGTCCGAAGTCAAGGACATGATTTACATCTTCACATTGTTGGGACTGCGCCTGATGCATATCGAGATTACGCAGCAACAGTTACTACCGAGGCGGCGGATCGGTCATATGTGAGTGTTGAAGAAGATATTCCGCGAAGTCGATTGGAGACACTGCTTTGTACTCACAAATATGGGCTTAATCTGAAACCGCGAGAGCATTTTGGTCTCTCTGTTGCTGAGTATGTCGCTGCAGGGATGGTTGCGTTCGCTCCAGCCAGTGGAGGACAAGTTGATGTTCTTGATAGACAGAATAATCGATTATTTGACTCATTTGAGGACGCTGTGATGAAAATTGATACGGCGATTACGACGGATGAGCGTCCGCAGTTGCCACGTAATCGGTTTAATCGTGACCGGTTTGACGCGAGTATCATCTCTCATGTCGAGGAAATGCTATCACAGTAGTTGACCTGTCATTGTGATGTGATATGGACAGTACTCAGATAATTATAGTAAAATTAGTCAATAGTCTCTGTATCAATACACAGGACTTTCTATCGCTAGTTCACAACTTGACATCCTCCTCACCCTGAAGAACGAAGCTTTAATATTCTATCTTCTACAGTTGTGCTATCTGTGTTATAGCGAAAGGTGTTCATCGACGTAGCACAGTTAATCTGAGGTGAGACATGGGTGTATGCGTAAATCTGAATTGATATTACACTGCACTATACCATATTGCGTGATAACGCGGCATGGTCCGCAAATACTCTACGCTATTTAATATGACCTTCAGTGCGGAGTTGTTCGGCGTCTTGTTCTGAGTAGCGCCACTCAATATTTGCTTTTTCATCCTGCCATGCCCATGGTTCAACAAGGACGACGTCCCCCTCATTAATCCATGTTCGATATTTCATTCGCCCAGGAATCCGACCCATGCGGTTTTCGCCATCCTGACAGCGAACACGGACATGATTACCACCATTGTGTTCGACAACAACCGCAAACATCTCATCATCGCTTGGCATCCGGAGATTCCGGCGCCCTGATTCTTCACTCACATTGTAATTTCGATAGGCATGGTGAAAAGTCGTCCGTTGTAATAACAACTGTTTGTGATCTATTTGCCTATTAGTATATCTTGTGTGAACTTTTTTGAGTTACTCCGTTCCGTTTGGCTAGATTGAGACTGCGACATGAAGGGAGCTCATGTTATCACATTGGATTGTTTATATCTGTGATGGTGATTGTGATGACAGTAATATCGATCATCAGAAGTTAACCAGAGTAGATGCCGGGCTATAATATGACCCCAGGCGGTTGATAAATACAAACGCAAATTGAGTCTGGTGATGTCCTCGCCCAGCCTGAACGCCGGGGCTTCCACCGCAGGTGGAATCTCAACAAGATGCTGGATTGAGGTTTCAAGACGTGTTCGCATTACCGGTCTCCGGTTCCGTCCTCGCTCCCGCCGCTGGTGAGCTAGACGAACCCTTGTCACTGGAAGCCCGCCTCTCAGACGGGAGTTTCTCACTCGGTAACGTGTCTTGATGGATCTGACGCTGACCCCCGCTCTGTGGCGAGTCATCGCTTGCAGATATCCAAGGCAGGCTCTTTCCCCACGGATTGAGCCGGTTGACTCTGTTCGCTGCTGCGTTCAGATCTGCTTGGTACTCCGACACCCAACACGAGCCGTTCGTACACTTGAACGTACCCTGATGCGGTCGATACCCAATGTTAACACGCATGGCACATCTCCGATGTGTGGTGCGGATGCACGTACACGTACATGTATTCCACAGTAATCCCGTGTTCCGCTGCCTTCTCTTCAATTTGTGACTGCAAGCGGGAGAACAGTCACTTGCCGAGACATCGATTCGAGTACTTTCCAATGTCCTCGTCGGTGATACTGTCGAGATATTCGAGGATGATAACCGAGTTCTCGAACTGGGAGGCGTATTCGACGGTGCGGTGTGAGGCTTTCTCGATTTCGTCTTCGATGGTGTCTTGTTATCGACCCACACGAGATCGGTCAAGAGGTTCAACGCACATCGTGGTCTCAACCGGTCTTCAGCACTGGCTTGTTTCTGTCGGAGGTGTCGGACGCGACCACTATCCACGAACAACGGGTCAACGAGTATCTCGTCTCAGAGGGCACAGCGTATCAAGAGTTTCGACTCACCCACGTCGAACCCGACGGGTGTCACATCGTCATTTGTAGTCGAATATGAGTAATTTGCTTCCACCTCGTAGTTTGCGGAGATCGCTTCCACATTCGATATGGATGTCCACTTACATCTGTTTTTCAGTACGTTTTCTCGTACCTTAGGGTTCATATCACGGAGGGCTATTCACAGAGCCGTCACACGTTGTTAGGGTAATCAAGTGACACGATTCACGCCCGTGGTAAACGGTGGGATTCTCTCACTGATTAAAGATAGTGTTTATTTATTATCCCGTCCCCTACAGATGGTGATATGTCGTGAGCGCTATGGATGATATTTACTCGTTAATGACCGATATTAACCGGTAGCAACCGGCTTGTACATCATCCGCACAAGTCTTTTATTAATACGAGTGATTCATTAAAATAACGAATGCCCGCTCCGATGTCGGAACAACTTCGTCAAGATATGCAGTGTGAAAGCCTATTGGAGTGTTTTCATGGGCTTAAACGACTCGATAAGCAATGCTTTCGGGTATTAACCCAATCCAAAGAACCACTGACTGTTGATGAGATTGCTGAAGTCGTAGATCGAGAACGGTCGACCGCCTATCGGTCAATTCAACGACTTCTCCAGGCTGGATTTATTAAAAAAGAGCAGATCAATTATGACCAAGGCGGCTACTATCATGTATATTCAGCAACCAACCCAGATGAAATTGCAAACGGAATGCAACGATTGCTGAATGATTGGTATGCGAAGATGGGGCAATTGATTCGAGAGTTTGAGGAAAAATACGCAGAAAATGCAAACACTCAGTCGGGTCCTGAGTCTGGACCTGGTTCTGACCCCAAGAAGGGATCTAACTCTGGGTCTGACCCAAACACTGAAACGGAAGTCACCGCTGAACGATAAAATAACGTCACACCCAAGAAGAGACGTGTTATAAAAACAATGTATTAATCCCAACCATGGATTGCACATCAGAATATTCTTAAGAGCTATTGATACCAGAGCCGGGATGTGAATTTTAACGTCAAGTGTTGAGAGTGCACTGAGAATAACTCTTGATGTATTAATACGATATCATCATTCGCGGGTCCAGAGTCGAAGCCACTCAGAAAGAGGTCCGCGAACACCCTCAACAGTAACATTCAGTGTACCATCGAATCGCCATCGTGCTCGGTCATGATCGGGAGGGGATTCCTCAGACATCACATCCGCATCCATATCCGCATCCGCATCTACATCTGCATCTGTATCGACATCAAAGTGTATTGGAATATCGACGGCAAGGTCCTCGGCGGTCAGTTGAATCGCCTCATCCCGGGAGACTTCCTCATCGATGGTCGCATCAATAACATCTGTCCATGTCAACGAATCATCGTCAGCATCATTCATATTCGCTCATATACGCGGAGCTACTTGTGCGTATCCGACCCGGCGAAAGAAGAAGCAAAATTGACATTGTCCTCAGCGTAAACGTGGAGGAATCCGAAGCATGAGTGGTGGAGATTTTAGGATTGCAGTCCCATCGAGTATCATGGTGAGAATCCATCCGGGGTTCACACGGACTGTGGCGGGGAGAGTGGGACTGCTGGGAGTGCCACATCTCAGCCCTGGTACTCCTAGCCTCAGCCATGTTGAAACCCTTTAGAGTTGTTTGTGCCTCGGGGAGTCTGGCAGACTTCGGCGGAATTAAAGTTACTTTGGTATGTTTACAGCAGTCGGGCATAGCATCGATTCATGTTGCGGCTGAAGCCGCAGGTATTCCCTCGCCTTCTATAAACAGCAGATAGAACTACCGAAAGTAGCTATATCATGCGTATTCGTTTTGTATCATATCTCTCATATTTTAAGAAACATCCGCTGGCTCAATCACATGATTTTCCAGTGTTCCGACACCATCATATGTAATTGTGATATTATCACCTGGCTCAATCGTGCCTGGATTTGCTGGACTTCCAAAGGAGATGACATCCCCCGGTTGAAGTGTGAAGCGTCGGGAGAGAAATGAGACGATTTCATATGGATCAAATATCATCTGCTTTGTTGTCGCTGATTGCCTTGTTTCCCCATTAATTATTGTCTCCATTGACATGTCGTAGGGGTCAACATCAGTTTCAATCCACGGTCCGAGTGGGGCGGATGTATCGAATGCTTTTCGCGCTGTTCGACCTTCCTGATCAAGCGCATCGATATCATTCAAGATTGTATAGCCACGAATGATATTTGGGACGGATGATTGTTCGATGTCACGACATCGGGTATCAATAACAGCTGCAAGTTCACCAGCGTAAGTTAACTTATCACTCCATTTTGGATATCGAATCGGCTGTGCTGGACCGATGAGCGCAGCAGGTGGCTTAATAAAAAAGTCTGGGACTGAAGGACGGTCATAATCCATTTGATCAAGTGTCGCAGTGAAATTTCGACCAACGCAATACAATGCGGATGGTATACATGGAACCGCTAATTGACCATCACGACCGACAGTATATGTCCCATCAGGAGCATTCACAGTGTCGTTATGATAACGACCACTGACAATGCCCGCTGGGGTTTGTAAACGAGCATGCTTCATAATAATTGACTAACGATCATAACTCTAGTCTCAAATACAAATTATTGTTGATATCACTCAACTCATACAGGTTAGAGGACGTCATATTAGTGATCAACAATAGATGGTGACTACACCGTCCACCATACACCGGATTATTCAAGTAACTCCAGTGAAGGATTGATATGAGAAACGATGTCTGATGCAACAATCTTGCACACTTGTCTGAACGTTGCCGATGCGGCAGAGTCAATCGCATTCTATGAGCAATTTGGATTTGAGAAGTCCTGGCAGTTCACGAGTGAGGACGGAGAGACAACAAACTACTATGTTGTTGATACTAACGGCGTTGAATTACAACTTTCAGAGACAACAGGTGAAACAACATTTGAAATGGGTACCGGTTGGGATCATTTGGCGCTTGGCGTTGATGATGTTGATGAAACGATCAAACAAGTTGATCACTACGGTATCGTCGCTGAACCTGGTCCACAACCCGCAGCGGGCGCATACACTGCGTTCATCGAGGATCCAGATGGTCACGCTGTCGAACTGATTGAACCGGTATCGGAATAGCCGTACGGACCGACGTCAACAAACTGTTTTATTCAGCAGTATCAATTTTTATATCCAAAACTCGACGAGATTAATTTCCAACTTGTGTCGCTCGGTTGACAACATCGGCACCGTATCGATCCTCAAGTTCATCATGTTGGTCAGTACGGTGTTCATAGACGTCTTGGAAGAGTGCAATAGGTGTCATTGCCGCTTGATATGTTGCCTCATCCCACATTCGATCAGTCTCGATATCGATTTCAACACCGTCAATCACGAGTGTCGCAGATTGCGTCATTGCAATTGCGCCCTTTCCAGCCTCTTTTGCGGCCTCAAATTCTTCCATTGAATCAACAATATCGTCCATACTCGGGACATATGCTGTCATTTTAAGCAGCTCTGATCGAAGTTCATCCCGGTCCAGGGTGTGCTCATCGCTCCCGACGACAAGATGGTGTGTGTCATCATCTTCGACAGAGAGACTAACGCTGTCACCATCATAGATGTGTTTGCCGTTCGTCTGCTCGAGCTCTATATCAGTATCACCAGCAGTAAGAAGCCACGAACCGGTTTGTGGCGGAAGAGGCTCAGTGTTTGCCTCAACGACCTGGCTCGGTGTGAGTGACCAGATACCAATCATTCCTTTTGCACGATTATCTATCATTCGTTCACGATACCCCTCGATATCGCGGATATCATCAAATGGACCATCAACAGCAATAAGCCCAGCAGCGCTTGCGCCACGAGAGGTGTTGTGTCTCAGTTCTGGCCATGATGGAAGTTCGCCGGTTGGTGTCATTCCGCGCATGTCTTTGCTGTAATCAACTTCTCCGTCGACTAATAAGAAAAGCCGCTCAAGATTGTTTGATGGCTTCCCCATCTCTGCACGGAGGTCTCCAAGTGCTAACTCAGCTTCACCGCTCTCAACAATCACTGACATTGAAAGGCTCCCTTCTTCAAGCCCATATTCATTTTCGACAATCGTAAAGAACTCATCGGCTTTTTTCCAATCATCAATATCGCCGACTTCCGGAATCACAAATCCGTCAATATGTTCGACCGCTCCATTATCGGGATTGGCAATCTGCAGCATATGCTGGAATCCCTGATATCGAGTTGTTGGTCGTTCACGATGCCAGACCATTCGAGGGTGAATCTCACCAGGGAACTCCGCGCCGTGCTCAGCAACGACGGAAATGATATTTTCAACCCCTTCATCGCGCATTGAGGGAGCAGTCGCGTCTTCATTATCTGGCACCCAGACATCAGGTGCTTTCAGCCCTCGAAGCTGTGCTGCACTTTGAATCATCTTTGCGGAGTCATCTTCGCCTTCAACAGCTGTTGGAGATGTAAAGAATGTCCGAACAAACTCACGATCGTAGTGTCGTTCAACACTCATATGCGTATGAATGAATTCTTCGACGTATATTAAAGGTAAGACTTGAGAGCAATATTAGCCTATTCGATTATAAAAAAGAGTAGTATAAATCATCACGGGAAAGCAAAACCACCGATACTGGATGGCATTATCATTTTATTTAAACAGTTGCCGAACGCGCCCGACTGTATCTGATATTTCACGGGTCAAAGCACCGAGAATCCCACCAAGTCGAACCTCAATTGGATCAGCTGAGAGTGTCTCTGAGAGGGCACCCGGGTTAGCTTGAGAACCAATAACAGCAACAGTTCTATCATGAATTCGAACTTCAGTCGTCAAGTCTGTCCGCGATAACACAGCAGCAACCGTATCTGTACTATCAGGCTCACTCGGTAGTCCGCGAAGCGCATTTATTGCTGGTAGGATCGATTGAAACGTGACGAAAAGTCGATCACCAGTCGATGATACTTCTGCTGTCCCACCGTCAACAGATATCGTAAGGTCTGCATTGACACTTAGTGGAATCTGTGACGATTCAGTAGTTATGTCACTCACGCTCGCGAGTTGTCACGCGGACAGTGCCATCGAGTCGCCATTGTGCATGCTCGGCATCCTCTCCAGTGCCGCTTGGGACCTCCACTTCCATGTCCTCAAAATCATAGATTATTTCAGCACCACGACCGGTCAGTCGGTCATAAAGACTAATTGCGAGGTCTGGCCAGCTTGTTGTTTCCTGAATCCGCTCTTCAGGCACGTCCATTTCAGACATACTCATATTCATAACCGCATAAGATATATACGTTCTGGCGAGGCTCAGAAATATTCAAAGGTGATTTTCAACCTCTTTGATGTGGAGTCCTCTTCCTCGAGAAGCGAGCAACGCGAGTGAGTATGTGGAGAGGAACCAACAACCACGTTGAGAAACCAACTATCATAGTATTCAATTACCAGTAGTACTTCTGCAAAATTACGATGGCATCAGATACTGAGTATCACCGTCGAACTGTCATCACACGACTTGACAGCCTTTCCTAACAAGACCGCGAGCTACTTTATGCTACCGTCGAAGAGTGGCTTGACGAATGCAGCATCGCATCCAGTCTTGCGTGGGAGAACGAACACACTCAGGCTGGTGTCAGAAGTATTGCTAAAGACACAGTATAATAAAAATAGACATAACAGTCAGTATATGATTCTTGCCTGTCACAAAGTTGCCAGCAACATCCAATCCTGCATCGGACGTTGACAAAACGGCAAACGGGCGACACAACCGTACCTCACATCAAAGTCGATCACGTACGACAGGCGAACACTCACCATATTCAATAAAGAAGAGCAGGTATCGCTGACAGTGCTTGGTGACCATTCTCGGGTGAAAGCAGACCTCGCACTTCCAAGCGAGGACGACGGCTACCAGTACCAGCACTAGTACTTGGATAACAAGGAATAGGAGTACATCGAAAGCACGCTTCACTGCCAAGACAACGGGTAGTACTTATACCTCGGGTATCACAAGGAGAAACCTAAGATAGAGGCAACAACATAGAACGGAACACGATTGTAGGTGTTGACCTCGGTGTTACCCAAATCGCCGTCACCAGCACAGCTCGGTTTTTCACCGCGGCAAACTCAATCACTGCCGACGAGCCTTCGAGGAGTTCGATGGGATTTGAGGTCGTTTACCGATGCTGACTGGCGCTCAATATGGGAATTCCGTAAGCTCAAACAGTTCATCGAGCACAAGCCAGAAAAACACGGTGTGTTCGTGGATACGGTGAATCCAAAGAATATGAGCAAGCGGTGCACTGAGTGCGGATGCGTTCATGAGGATAACCGTCACCGAGACGAATTCGAGTGCCAGCGGTGTGGAAAGCAAAACTACGCCGACTACAGCGTTGTCTCCGGACTACGTCCGGCGTGGCTTTGCGACGGCGAAGAACATAGCAGGGTTGTATCTCCTGCGGGACCATCAGTCGTCTCGGAGGAGGAGTATCAATCAATATGCTCTGAACTCAGGATTAAGGACACCGATTTAGGGCATACAGCCCTCACCCATCATACTGTTGTGGCTTAGCGGAAGAGGTCACTGACAAGCCACCCTCACCGAGGGAACCGCGTGACGCGGTGAGGTCGTTAATTACAGTCTATCGGAGAAAGCAACGTGAGTACAACGAACTGCCGTACATGGGATGCGTCACAGTGTGTGGTGAAACGCCGCTGGTATCAAGCTGCAACTGTGGGCTCCCTGATCTGGATGCTTGACAATGCCTGACATCCAGGCGTTCTTTCTGCTGTTGGGATGCCAACTAGTGATGGTGGAATTAATTGAGAATTGAGAATTGAGAATTGAGAGTTGAAATTTAAAGCAGCTCATTCATATATTCTGCGTATTATGAACTGAACCTCCCAACTAAGACATCTGAGGCAACTATGATGTATTTAATTCAGATTGCTAGAGGAATCGGAACGTTTCGAGATTCTTCGGGGCAAACGTGCGTAGATTATAGTCATGATACAACCCAGATGAAAGGTCTTGAACCGACTGCTCATCGCCGTGCACGCAGAGGATTTTCTCAGGACGGGGATTCATTGTCTTGACGAAGTTCTCAAGCCCTTGGCGATCGGCGTGCCCCGAGAAGCCACTCACAGTCGTAACATCCATCTCAAGTGTGAGCGTCTCTGATCGACCAAGTTGATCGCCGTTAATTGGGATTTCGTCCCACCCATCCTGGATACGTCGACCAAGCGTTCCCTGCGCTTGATATCCAACAAAGACAAGACGTGAATCCGGATCAGTGCCAATGTGTTGGAGCCAAGACATAATGGGTCCGCCAGTGATCATCCCCGAGGTTGAAAGCACAATGCATGGTTCACCATCGGAGACGGCTTGTCGTTCCTCTTCACCGGCATCAATGTGATTAAATTCCTCGGCAAGAAATGGATTTTCATCATCGTGGAAGATTCGATCACGGAGGTTATCACGAAGATATTCGGGGTAGGTCGTGTGAATTGCAGTTGCTTCCCATATCATGCCATCAAGATGGACTGGCATTTGCGGAATCTCACCAGTTCGCATCGCCTCTTCTAAGACGAGCATAATCTCTTGTGACCGCCCAACGGCAAAAGCAGGGATGACGACTTTCCCATCACGGTCATATGTTTCATTGATCACCTCTATAAGCTCGCGTTCTGAGTCTTCTTGATCTGTCTGATAATCATCGCGACCGCCGTATGTTGATTCGAGGACAAGTGTTTCAACACGCGGGAAGTCATTAACTGCCCCATTGAATAATCGAGTATCTTCGTAGTGAATATCGCCAGAGAATGCAACATTGTATAACCCATCGCCAATATGGAAGTGGGTTACTGCTGACCCGAGAATGTGACCCGCGTTGTGGAATGTTAATTTGACGTCTGGGGCAATATCGGTTACATCGCCATACTCCAACGGAATGGTGTGTTTGATTGTCTCACGAACCATCGAAGAGTCATATGGTGGTGTGCGTCCTTCTTTTGCCGCAACATCAAGATAATCCAATTGGAGAAGCCCCATCAGGTCACGGGTTGGTTCTGTCGTATAGATCGGTCCGTCATATCCATATTTGAATAATAGTGGAAGGAGCGCTGAGTGGTCAAGATGTGCATGTGTGAGTACAACCGCATCAACTGAACTTGCACCGGATCCAAGCGCCTCTGGAGCCTGCAAATATGGAACATCATCAGACCCCGGTTTATCCCCGCAGTCAATAAGAATGCGTGTTTCTGGCGTTGAAAGAACAAATGAAGCACGACCCACCTCACGACAGCATCCAAGTGTGCTGATGCGAACCCATTCATCATCTGAGAGTTCCTCACGGTGAATTTGTCGACCAACACGCTCAAGAATATCTCGACGCTCATCACGCTCTTGTTTTAAGAAATTACGAACGTTCGAGACGGTGGATGATTCAATCGGTGGTGTACGAACAACCTCGGGTGTCCACCCGACTTGCTGTGTGATCTCTCGAAGTGTTTCACCACCACGTCCGATTACTATACCAGGTTTTTCTGCTTCAATTACAACCTCGCCGGTATCATGATGAAAATCAAGGTCGGTCACCCCAGCCTCATCCGGAATCACATCATGAATCTGATCTTGCGCTCGCGCTGGTGACGCAAGCGCCTCTGGATCCGGTCGAATAGTGATTCGTTTGCGGAGCTTTCCTGCAAGGTCGCGAACGAGGTCCCCATTCTTTGCGAATCGTTTAGGATCACGCGTATAGACAACAAGTTCTGGTCCCTCGTACGTTACGTCCGAAACAGAGATATCAGACGGCAGTTCAGCCATTATCTCTGATTTCAGTTCCTCAAGTTGCGTATCTACTGAGCTCATAGGTAAGAACGTCCTGCCCACAATGTTGTGAGCAGACGGTATGTCGGGTCACTCCTATCATAATATTGGACTAATACTTTAATCCGGAGATAATCAAGCGTCATAATGGATGAGAGAGCATATTGAACGACTAAATGAATCGCTATCTCTGGCGGTCCTGATCATGTAGGAGACAGGTAAAACCCGCTTATCGTGACGTAGCCCCGCCTGCGTATAAAAATCTTCTCAAGCTGGAATCATATATCTGATATCTACCCTGTCTAAAGGAAACAAATCCGACGATATCATACCGCTGAGACGGAATGTTAAGTGAAATGAATACATTCTTCGTCTCACTCATATCGATTTGAATACCGTACCATAGTCCGTGTCGACTCACAAGTCACGTGAACTCACCCCGAAGTCAAGCCCCGAGGTAGTCGCCTTGTACCGCCTGTACATCTTTATCGAATCTATATTTTCAAACAAAATAACAATCAGAGTTATGTAGGTGTGTGAATCCAATATTGGAAATCTTCGTCGGGGTGATTATCCGGAATTTGTCGGTGATGAGGTGCTTGCTCGAGAACTTGCGTCGACAATTGGGTGGGACGCCATTATCTGTACTTGCGGAAGCAACATTTCATATTACAGATGTGTATGCATACACTGGAGACGCCTGATACTGACGGTCTTGATGCAGCACTCGCCGCAGGGTTTCAAACCCGGTTGCCAGGGTGGGACTAGCAGGAGTCAACAACACCATTCGGGGTGCAACAGGATGATTTGGATACGCGATGTGATCAATCAAATAATAATTCTGTTCAGGGGATTTAACACGCACCTCGGATTCCTTTTAGCTAATGAGTGAAGATCAAGACCTCGGGATTACACAATCAAAGATACACAATACCGGTGAGTGGTATGCTGAGGTCGTTCAAAAAGCTGAATTAGCTAACTACGGTCCAGAGGGCATGAGTGGGTTCATCGTCACCCGCCCACGGGCATATGGACTCTGGGAACGTGTGCAAAGTTATCTTGATACTCGGTTCAAACAAACGGGTGTTCAGAATGCATACTTCCCATTGTTTATACCTGAAGGATATCTCGAGCGTGAAAAAGAGATTGTCGAAGGGTTTGATCCTGAAGTAGCGTGGGTTGAGCAAGCTGGTCGAAACGAACTTGAAGAGAGGCTTGCGGTCCGCCCAACATCAGAGTCAATCATTGCACCGTATCTCTCACAGTGGATTCGAAGTTATCGAGATTTACCGCTGCGAGTGAATCAATGGACCTCAGTCGTCCGGTGGGAAGCAACAGAAACAAAGCCATTTTTCAGAACAAAAGAGTTCCTCTGGCAGGAAGGTCATACGGCGCATGCAACACGGGCGGATGCGTGGGCGGAAACTATGCGTCGTCTGAATCAATATGAGTCAACATATGAGGATCTACTTGCGATTCCTGTGCTTCAGGGTGCAAAACCGGAACATGATAAGTTCCCAGGTGCGGACACAACAACAACTGTCGAGGCATTAATGCCGGACGGTAAGTCGGTGCAAGGTGCAACATCTCATTACCTCGGCACCGAATTTGCGGATGCTTTTGACATTACATATACTGATACAGACGAAACATCACGGGTTGCACATACAACATCATGGGGGCTCTCATGGCGAGCACTCGGAGCACTCATTATGACGCACTCGGATAATCAAGGACTTGTACTTCCGCCAACAGTTGCGCCAGAACAAGTCGTCATTGTTCCGATTTGGCAGACAGAAACAAAAGAGAGAGTACTCGAATATGCTGAAGATGTTGCAAATAATCTTGATGATGCTGGAATTCGTGTCGAACTTGATGACCGTGATGACCAGAATCCTGGATTCAAATTCAATGAATGGGAGCTAAAAGGAGTCCCGCTACGGGCTGAAATAGGACCAGATGAAGCAACGGAGGGGACGGTCACATTAATACATCGACCTGATGGAGAGTCAATAACAGCTGAACGATCAGAAATTGTCGAGACAGTTCAAGAACAGTTTGATGCTGTATACGCGAAGTTGTATGCCGCTGCAGAAGAAACACTTAATTCAAATATCCGGATAGCCGAAACTCGTTCTGAACTTTTAGGAACAATTGGTCAGCATGGTGGATATGTTAAAACTCCATGGTGCGGTGATGAGGGCTGTGAGACAGCAATCAAGGATGAAATCGCAGCTGAAATTGTGATGGTACCCATATCGAGTGATGAAGATGATGAGCAAGATACCACGGATGAAAACATGGGTGTGAACAATGATACGACAGTGGAATCTAATGAGAAATCACTTGATCTGACAGATTCGACATGTGTGGTCTGTGATAATCCAGCTTTTAAAACTGCTTATTTTGCCAAATCGTATTAACGGTAATAATAATATCGTAATCATCCTTGTCGATAATTATATTCGTCATGCGTCGAAAAATACGGTCAAAATATAAGATATTACTCCCGGTCCTTATATGTGGTTAGTGAGACAATATCATTTGAGGGGAAGTTCCTTTAGTAGTCGTATCGTACAATACATATGACCAAGCCAGATAGCCACACGACTGAACATGCTGATGGATTGGCTGATCCATCAGATAGTCGGTCGAACTGCGGTGTCGGCGCTGTTGTCGACCTAGATGGTGGGCAATCACACCAAACCGTATCTAATGGGATTGAACTTCTTGAGAATCTTGAACATCGAGGAACGACCGGCGCTGAACCTGACACAGGAGATGGCGCTGGAATCGTTGTTCAGCGACCTGACTCATTTTTTGATGCTGTTGTTGAGTGTGACCTTCCTGAGGAGTACGCCGTCGGCTCAATTTTCATGCCACAAGACGACGCTGCCCGAGAAGGACTGATGTCAATCTTCGAGCGGGTGCTTGCTGAACACGATCTATCTGTGATTAATTGGCGAGATGTTCCAACAGATAACACCGACCTTGGTGAAACAGCACTTGAATCTGAACCTGATGTTTGGCAGGCATTCATTGTACCCGAATCCACACACAGTGTTGAGGCGGGTGAAATTGATGAGAAAGAATTTGATCAGTCTCTCTATGTTGCCCGGCGGGCGGTTGAGACTGAAGTTGATGAGCTTGATTCAACCGGCGCCGCACGGTTCTATATCTGTTCGCTCTCTCGACAGACAATAGTATATAAGGGATTATTAAAGGGTACGCAACTTGCAGATTATTATCAAGACCTTGCAGATGAACGGTTCAAAACGACGCTGACGCTCGTTCACGCACGGTTTTCAACAAACACACTTGGTGCATGGCATCTTGCGCATCCATATCGGCATATCATCCACAATGGTGAGATCAACACAATCCAAGGTAATATCAATTGGATGCGAAGTCGTGAAACGGACCTTTCGCACCCAACATTTGATGATGATCTGGATACAATAAAACCGGTCATTAACGATCCAAATCAATCGGATACAGCATCTGTTGATAATGCTGTTGAGTTACTTTTACAGGGCGGTCGTGAGCTGCCGCATGTTCTTCGGATGCTTATTCCTGAAGCATACCGTGGTGATGAGCAGATGGACGAAGACCGCCGTGCATGGTATGATTATCACGCATCGCTGGTTGAACCATGGGATGGACCAGCACTGGTTGCAGCAACAGATGGTGACCGAATCGCTGCAGTTCTTGATCGAAATGGACTTCGTCCATGTCGATATGATGTCACAACGGATAATACGCTTATCATGGCAAGTGAATCCGGTGCACTCGATACCGAGCCAAGCAATATCAGCGAACGCGGGCGACTACAGCCTGGACAATTATTCGTTGCAGACCCAGAGGAAGGACGTGTTATCCCAGATTCTGAGGTGTTCGATTCACTGACTGATGAGAAGTACGCTGAATGGCTCGAAACGGAACAGCGACAACTCTCAGAATTAACAGATGGCTCTCTATACGAATCTCAGGCAGATTTCGACCATCTTCGTGCAGCACAAGCAGCATTTGGATACACTCACGATCAAATTAATCATTTGATCGAACCAATGGCTGAAAAGGGTAAAGATCCAGTCGGATCGATGGGTGATGATACCCCGCTATCGGTTCTTTCAGATTTTAACCGACCACTCTTTACCTATTTCAAGCAATTATTTGCACAAGTTACGAACCCACCGCTTGATTACATTCGTGAAGAACTGGTCACGTCACTCGAATCGCGTGTTGGGGCACAACGGAACCTTCTCGATGAGACGAAAACTCATGCTCGTCAACTCATCTTAGACTCACCTGTATTGACCGATGAGCAGACGTCAGGAATCAAATCATTGGGTGATGATACAGAAGATGCGATGTCAACAGCAGTCGTTGACATCACATATGAGCGTGAGAAAACACTCGACGAAGCAATCGAGCAGATTCGTAAGAGTGCGGCAACCGAAATCAAAAACGGTGCTGATGTTGTTGTACTCTCAGATAAGAAACTGGGCTCTGATCGTATAGCAATCCCAAGCCTCCTCGCAACAGGTGCTGTACATCATAGTCTTGTTCGCTCTGGACTTCGAAACCGTGCGGGACTTATTATTGAATCCGGTGACCCGCGTGAAGTACATCACATCGCAACGCTTGTTGGATACGGTGCCGACGGTATTAATCCATATCTTGCATACCAAACGATTGCTGATGTTGTTGCTGGACCTGACGGTGCCGATGAATCCGAGGCAGTTGCTGCATACATCGATGCACTCGAAGATGGGCTACTGAAGACAATGGCAAAGATGGGAATCTCAACAGTCGAGTCCTATCAAGGAGCTCAGATCTTCGAGGCAGTTGGCCTTGACTCAGATTTCGTTGGGGAGTATTTTGAAGGAACAGAAATCAGAACGGAGGGAATCGGCATTGACGTAATTGAAGAAGATGCATTAACCCGACATGCTGTTGCCTACGGGACCGACCCAGAGTTGGAACGGCAGGGTGAATTCGAACACCGATCTGATGGTATCCATCATCAATGGAATCCACAGACAGTCGGAACGCTTCAGCAGGCAGTTCGATCGGGCGATTATGAAAAGTACGGCGAGTTTGCTGAACTGATTAATGATCAGTCTGAGGAACTACAGACTTTGCGCGGACTGTTATCATTTGATAGCAATCGTGAATCAATTCCCGTCGAGTCTGTCGAACCTGTCGAAGATATCGTGACGCGATTCTCAACAGCAGCGATGTCGCTTGGAAGTCTCTCTCCAGAAGCGCATGAAAATAATTCGATTGCGATGAATCGCCTTGGCGCGAAATCAAACACTGGTGAAGGTGGCGAACCACCAGAGCGGTTCGGAACTGAAAAAGAGTGTGCTGTCAAACAGGTCGCATCAGGACGCTTTGGCGTTACGTCAGAGTACCTCACAAACGCTGAGGAAATTCAAATAAAGATGGCACAAGGATCAAAACCTGGTGAAGGTGGTCATCTCCCTGGTAAGAAGGTTAATGAGATGATCGCTCATGTCCGATTTTCAACACCAGGTGTCGGACTTATCTCGCCACCACCACTGCATGATATTTACTCAATTGAGGACCTCAAGCAACTCATTCATGATCTAAAGGCAGCGAATCCTGACGCGGATATCAATGTCAAACTCGTTTCAGAGGCAGGAATTGGAACAATCGCTGCAGGTGTTGCAAAGGCAAACGCTGACGTTGTGCATATCTCAGGACATGATGGTGGAACTGGCGCGTCACCAAAGACATCAATCAAGAATGCAGGTTTACCGTGGGAGCTTGGCTTGGCAGAGACAAACCAGATGCTACGGGCAACAGACCTTCGATCGCGTATTCGCGTCACTGTCGATGGTGGAATGAAAACCGGTCGTGATGTTGCTATTGCTGCATTATTAGGTGGTGAGGAGTATGTCTTCGGAACAGCCTCACTCGTTACCTCTGGGTGCGTGATGGCTCGACAATGTCACGAAAATACCTGTCCAGTTGGTGTTGCAACGCAGCGAGAGAAACTTCGGAATCGGTTCCCCGGGCAGCCAGACCACGTCATTAACTATATGACGTTTATTGCACAGGAACTCAGAGAAATAATGGCTGAACTTGGATTCCAGTCATTAGATGAGATGATTGGTCGACCGTCGCTTCTGACGCAGCGTGAGACCGATCATGAAAAGGCTCGTCATCTTGATCTCTCAGACGTAATTGCGGAGCCTGCGGGCGACACAAGACATCAGACTGAGGGACAGACTCATTCTGCTATTGAGACGCAGCTTGATCATGAGCTTATTGAATCAGCTGAGGCTGCGCTTACTGATGGCGAACCGGTTGCCATCACAGAATCAATCTCGAACGTCGACCGGGCGGTTGGCGCGATGTTATCAAATCGAATCTCCAGTGAGCACGGTGGTGCTGGATTGCCAAACGACACGATTCACTGCTCATTTGATGGTGTTGCAGGGCAATCATTCGGCGCATTCCTCGCGAGTGGCGTTACGATGCATCTCACCGGTGCAGCTAATGACTATGTTGGTAAAGGACTCTCTGGAGGGAGGATAATCGTTGAGACTCCAGAAACAGCCAATTATGAAGCGAGCGAAAACGTTCTTATCGGGAATGTTGCATTATACGGTGCAACACAGGGTGAGTTATATGTCAACGGTGTTGCCGGCGAGCGGTTTGCAGTCCGCAACTCTGGAGTCAAGACTGTCGTTGAAGGAGTTGGTGACCACGGCTGTGAGTATATGACCGGTGGTATTGTTGCCGTCCTTGGTGAGACAGGTCGGAACTTCGCCGCAGGTATGTCAGGTGGAATTGCATATGTGTACGACCCAGAGGATACGTTCTCAGGGTCAGCAAACACAGAGATGGTATCACTTGCGTCTCGGCTTGAGGATAGCGATAAGGCAATGTTGCGCCGACTTGTTGAAAATCATGAGGAGTATACAAGTAGTGATCAGGCTGAGTGGATGCTTGAACAATGGACAGATGTCGTCAATGACTTCGTCAAGATAATGCCCGACGCATATGCTGAAGTTATTGAGGAGCGAGCACGAGATGACGTTAGAAACGAACTACCACCAGCCGCAGCCGCATCAGCAAGCATCACTGATAATGATGCTATTGCACAAACGAGCGACGACTGATAATAACGCTGCTAATTGGGTTCGACGCTGCACCGACTTTTGGAATACAGCCCAATATTATTGAATCGCTGAAGTCATACATACTGTGATTACCTGTCAGAACAGATAAATGAATTACCCTACCCTGCCCTACTTATTCATGGCTTTCACCGTTCGCTGGTTATCTATAACGAGGGTAAGACCCCTTCCTCAAGCAGTCAGCTATGCTGACGAGTAGGGAGGGGATATACCCGACAAAACTCAAACACCACAAAATATAATCACTATTCTAACATATAACATGATAAGATGGTGAAAACGCTCCAACAGAACCTCACGAACCTCGATGCAGACGAGTATGAGGTACTACGGAGCCTCTGCCATCTCTCAAAAACCTCTATAATAAAACCCTCTACGAAGTGCGACAACACTACTTCAACAACGGCGAATACCTCAATTACTACGACGCCTACGACCAACTAAAACAAAACTGGAACTATCAACTACTCCCCAGTCAAATCGCACAACAAACAATGAAACAAGTTGACAGAGGATTTAAATCCTTCTTGACCCTCGTAGAGAAAAAACAAAAAACAAGTACGACGCTGAAGTTAGTCCACCCTCGTACCTCGACAAAGACGGGTTTTATACGGTGGAATTTCCGTCACAATCATTCCAAGTCAAGGACGATCATATCCGAGTTGGTATTCCATACTCGTATCGAGACGAGTTCAATTGCGACCTGACGGAAATCAAAATTCCATTCACATACGAAGAGGTGCAGGAGGTGAATGTCAAGCGTGTGCAAATCCTGCCACAAGCTGATGCACAGTACTTCGAGTATCGTGTCTTATACGAACAAGATCTAGAAGAAGTAGAGACAATTGAAGGGTCATGGCTTGGAGTTGACCTTGGTGTGGACAACTTAGCTACGTGTTGTGAGTGGCGAGGCCAGTCATTCATCGTAGATGGCAGGCAACTTAAATCTCAAAATCGCAATTACAACCGCAAACTTGCCCACTACCAATCACTCAAACACAAGCAAGGTATCGACGGCACGACAAAACGTATTGACCGACTGCACCAGAAAAGACGATATTCTATCAACGACTATCTTAACAAAGCCGTTCGAGTTATCACAGATTACTGCATCGAACATCGCATCGACACGGTGTACGTTGGTGATGGGAAGGGTTGGAAGCAGAACGTGAATCTCGGTGACAAGACAAACCAGAACTTTGTCCAGATTCCGTTCGACAAGTTCAAGCAGAAACTCAAGCACAAGCTTGAATATCGTGGTATCACGTTCGAGTTAGTGCCTGAATCGCGCACGTCGAAGTGTTCGTTCTATGATGGGGAATCTGTAGAGCATCATGAGGAGTATGCTGGTGAGCGAGTTGAGCGTGGGTTGTTTGAAGCGTCGGATGGCACACAATTGAATGCGGATGTGAATGGTGCGGTGAATATGGTTCGGAAATCAACAGGTAAGCCCAATTCAGACTTGTTTGAGTCTGCGGAGGGTGTAGAGCGGGCTGTGGACACCCCACAGCGAATAAGCCTCTCCGAGTTGGAAGAAAATCGGAGTTTGAAGGAGACTTCGCTGGAAGCCCCGTCCTCACCGAAGCCGCCTTTGGCGGCTGAGTAGGTCGGGGTAGTTCACTCTGATAAAGTTTCAACTCAGTGAATACAGCTGATCTTGCGATAAGTTGTATAATGAGCTACTCAATCTGCTGGCTAATCCGATGATTGAGATTTTATACAGAAAACGACATTCCGAATATTTCGACGGTCATGGTGATTATCTCAGGGGTTATTCGATGACATATCCCGTTTATCTATCGCTAATATGTGTATCGACAGGGTTGGTATTGTTAGTGTCAGGATTGGTGTCAGTATCTGCGTTGGTGTCAGTGCTATCCGTATCTGTTCCAGTAGCGACACTGATATCAGAGTCAATATCACCGTGTGTCGTGTGGGCGTCCGCTTTCGTTGGGTCAGGAGTAAACTCGACATTCGCACCCGTAGACATCGCTGGGACCTCAGACTCAAGCCACTCACGAAACCATTTTACACGCTTCAGCCGCTGATATGCAATACTTTCAGCAGTATCGGATACGACTCGTTCTTTCGCGTTACGTCCACGTTCAAGAACACGGTCAACCATCTCTGCAGCATCAGTATGTGTACGAGACTCATATCCCATCCGCAAGAGGATTAAGACGGTCCCATTCGCTCCAATTTTATCGAGGATATCTGCCTCGATAAGACTCTGTGTTTCGAGTGAGGTATCCGATAATGGACCTTGATATGAATGTTCAGCAACAGATTGACACACCTCATCAATAAATGATTGTGGAAGATTATCACAGGTTTGGAGATATTCGCGGGTCACGCGAGCGCCTTCCTCAGCATGAACTTCTTGATTCGCTTCAAGTTTAGAGATATCATGAAATAGTGCAGAAACACGGACAACGTCAATTGCTGCCCCTTCGCGATCAGCGATTGTCGTCGCTATCTCAATGACATTTTGAATGTGGTTAAATCGATACTCTGCACTATGCCATGGGTACCACCGCATCCGTCCACCATCTTCATCACCTTCAACGCTGGCAGCAAGGTAATCATAAACGAACTGCTGCATCCGCTCAAACTCCGTGTCAGAAATGGCGGACTCTTTGATTTTAACGCCCACAAAACCACCTCGGGTAAGTCATGCTCGGCATTTCAACCGGCAGGAGAGTCACGAATAGATTCATTACTCAAACGAATGGTTCTTCGGTTATTAGGCGTTACGACGAAATGACGTGAGCAGAGTGCATGTGTGTAACCATTCCAATACTGTGCCCCTCCGAGGACAAGCCCTGAGCCATTCGCCTTGCACGACTTGTAAATCGTATTGTATTTTATTATGACTGAAGAACATATATGATGTATAATTATATTAGAACTTTCACTGTTACAGTAATATGACAGATAAAAGTCAATGACCTCAATTCCTGTTGCGGATGACCTTCCAGTATATCTCTCACCGTTACCAGCTCAGATCGAGACGTTTGTACTTCAATATTCTTGGGTAGTCATTATGATCAACATTGCCGGTAGTATATTTGGATTCTGGTATTATCGGTTTCAGCTATTGAATACACCGTTGGCGATGTGGCCTGTTGTGCCTGACAGTCCGTTTGCGACGATGCTCATGGTCGGAAGTCTCCTATCGTGGCGACTTGGGCGGAATCGGAATTGGATACATGCACTTGCCTTTATTGGGAATCTAAAATATGGATTCTGGGTAGTGGCTGTTCAGATCTTTATTAATGATGCGCTTGTCAGTCAAAATCCGTATTACTGGTTTCTACTTATTAGTCACTTTGGAATGGGGCTACAGGCGTTTGTGATTTATCGATATGCAGAATTCAGTGTTCCCGCTGTCGGCATCGCCACCAGTTGGTTTGGGTTCAATGATCTTGTTGACTATTTTACGCCGATTATTGGAGACTATCATCACACATATTTTGGACCAAGACTCGCAAGCACCGGCGATCATACTATCCCTGCGCATGATGTCGCCGCTACAGCTGCTGTCTGTTTAACGCTCCTTGCAATGTTTCTTGCATTTGCAATTCGTGCACGACGACTAAGTCCTGCGGTCGCTGGTAATGGTGGTTGAATATATTCACCTCTGTATGCTTGCTCGTGACAAGAAGCACTATTGAATTCATACACACGATATCAAAAAGATCAGTCAGCGCGACAACAAAGTTGAAAATCACAACGCGTGTTTGCATGTCAGACCACCGATTGCTCACTACCAATAAGATAAAACATGATAGACTGCAAGGATGTATTTTGTATGTATTGTGAACAACCCCACCCTGCTCGCTCACGACTCGCACCGGTCGCTCCTTGAGGGTTGGGCTTCCTGTTTCTATAACGCGCTTTCCATCCACAACCTCGGAATTACCCGACGAGGTAAAGACCTCCTCCCGCAGGCTGTGAATGGAAAACACAGTAACTGGGCAACAACAGTGATTAAGACGGATATCTATCGTCTATATTGAGTCACATCCAGGTGAACAGGGGAAATCCCCTGATTAGAGAGCAGATTTTCAATCAGAAGGGGGGTTGAACGTAATACTCCTGAGACAGATTATACTGATGATTATAATACATAGATCATCAACCATCAATAGGAGATAGTCCCGGGCGGATTCGAACCGCCGTCAACGGCTCCAAAGGCCGTTATGATTGGCCACTACACCACGGGACTACAGTTGAAATATATATGTGGTCATATGAAAAACCATCGAGTCCATTCGCAAAAACAGAGTTTTCTATATTCACTGAACGAGTTCAACCCGATCTTTATTGTAAATATATTATATAACTATGGTTAGATTATCGAAAGGATAGGCCGGTGTCTAATCAACAAGCGTTGATCATTGATATCTTTTCAGATTATCAGGAGGATACTGCACAGTGGTGCGTGAAAATGCAAAGTAAAATCCGATCTATATGTTGATTGGAAAGTAAGTACTACCGAGGGGTTTAATCTGCACGTTGTTCGTTTGTATCGCTTAATTCAGTTGCAATATCAAGATAACAACATGCGTCAGTCTCAGGATCGAAACAATCGGGGCAGTCAGGGTGGCGATCGATGATCGTGTCAAGTCGCTCAGCGACAAGTTCATCAATTACTGGCTCTAGTTCATCTGCCTCTGTTTGGAATGACTCAACAGCAAGGATATTCGTGAGGAACCGCTCAATAATACAGTATGTTTCTAATGCCTCACGTGCACGCGCAATTCCCTTATCGGTGAGTGTAACACCAGTGTATTTTTCATGATCAATAAGACCACGAGTTTCAAGCTTTCCAATCATATCATTCGCGCTTGCCGGACTAATATCGAGTCGATCCGCAAGCACCCCAGTCGAGACTGGTCCGTTTTCGATTTGTTGTTCGAGGTAGATTGCTTCAACATACTGGTCTGCGGTATTCATTTGCGTTGCTCCATGAGATTTGTGACAGCTTCAACACCCTCTGCTTCCTCAGCTTTGAGCCGCTTAAGCACATCAAGAAGTCGCTCGCGGTCGATGCTGAATGAAACATCAGAGGCCTGGATCGCTGTTAGCAGGTCATCATAAAATTTGTACGCCGTCTCTTCATTACAGAGTTGATCATAAAGCACGTCGTCAAAGTCCTCCAGTTCCGTTCGTCCATACTGCGTCTCAACAAGCGTCTCAACTGTATCGAATGCAATACTCTCAGCATCAAGCATATCAATTAATTTCTCAAGCTGGTCTCGATGACGCGCAGACTCCTTTGTAGCATCAATAAGTAATGTATTCAGGTTGTCATCGTTGTCGGTATTACCGTGAGTCGTATCATCTGGTACCGTTGTGTCGGCGGTAGTATTAATCGACTGACGATGTTTGGTCGCCCGAGCTTCGACGACCTCCTCAAGAACAATCCCAATCTGGAGTAATCGCACAAGTTGTCGGTCAGAGTCAACGCGTTGACCAACGCTCACGGATCTCTCCATGTTATATTGCTTATTACATTAGTTCTACGCTGAATCATATTGTCCAGATAGGTGGTTAATCCCTTAACAGTTGTTGACACAATCAACAACAATCGGTGATATAGTTATTATTGAAATAGATGTAGACACGGTCATAGATATACAGGAATGAGCGTGACTGCACCATGTGGAATCTTCTATGCGTCTATTAGTCGACACCGTCTCATGCGATAGATTAGCGAAATAATGATAAAAAACCGCGACGTAATTAATGTGCGCTACTCAAGCCGGTCCGAAATCAACTGTTGAAGATCGTCACGGAACTCGTCGACTGCAATCTCTTCAAGCACAGGAACAAAGAATCCCTCAACAAGCATATCCCGGGCAACACCTGGGTCGATTGCCCGCGAAGTCATGTAGAACAGGTCCTCTTCATTAACCTGTCCAACAGTCGCTGAGTGTGATGCCTCGGTGTCGTGGTTGTTAATGATCAATTTTGGCGATGCATCTGCTTCGCTCTCGTCTGAGAGCATCAGTGTGTTTTCACGCTGATATGAGCTTGTACTCCACGCATCGCGACCGACATCTTGAACACCTTCATATACCGACCGCGCCTCATCGTCAAGAACACCTCGAGTCACCAAGTCTGCAGTTGTGTGTTCAGCCATATGCCAGACCCGAGCATTGACGTCAAAGTGTTGGTCTTCGTGACCGAAGAATGCACCAACAATCTGAGATTCAGATGAATCCCCATTAAGATTGGACTCGACGTCACTACGAGTCAGTCGAGACCCGAGATTTCCTTCGATCCAATTGACGGTCCCGTATGTGCTAACATCTGCTCGTTTGAGGGTGTAACTATATGTATTGTCCTCAAGCGTCTGCAATGACCCATACTGTACGTACGAGTTCTCTCCAGCAGCTATTTCAACCAAGTTTGAGAAGTATCGGGAATCAACATCAACAGATGCTGAACCGGGTTCAATACTCTCAAGAATCGTTACTGATGAGGACGGCTCACTGATGACAAGGGTGTGGCTGAATAATGACCGTGAATTCATCTCCGCACGTACCTTCACGTCCTCAGCATCGACACCCTCTGGGACATAGACGACAGTCCCCGTGGTGAAGAGTGCCGTCGAGAGTGCTGTCAGGTAATTTTCATCGAATGCAACTGTTGATCCAAATGCAGATTCAACAACATCGGAGTGTGTGTCAACTGCTTCTGCAAATGGCAGTACTTTGACTCCCTCGGCGGTAACACGAGAGGTTTCATCGCTTTGATTAAGCGGGTCAACCAGTGTTTCGAAGTCGAGAGATTCTAGATCCGTCCAACGACGCCCTGGTGTCTTGATGACGTCTGGAAGGTCGAGACTCTCGAGTGACTCCAGCGCTTCAAGCCGCGTCTGAAGAAGCCATTCTGGTTCATCTCGCCGTGATGAAATTTCGCGAACCGTATCCGCAGAGAGATCCGCAGGGAGTTGTGTACTCATTATTACCCGAGACTACCTTCCATCTCAAGTTCAACGAGTCGATTCAGTTCGACCGCATACTCGATTGGGAGCTCTTCAGTAATCGGCTCAATGAAACCTGAGACAATCATCTGTTTTGCATCATCATCATCAAGACCTCGGGATTGAAGATAGAACACATCCTCATCTCCAATCTTCCCAACTGTAGCTTCGTGAGCAACATCAACAGATGACTCATTGATCTCCATATATGGCATCGTGTCAGACGTTGACTCATTGTCAAACATCAGTGCATCACATTCAACAGCTGTTGAGGAGTTCTCAGCGCCGTCTGCAATGTGAACAAGTCCGCGGTAGTTCGTTCGACCACCGTCTTTCGAAATTGACTTTGACTCGATGGTTGACTTCGTTTCAGGAGCGTTGTGATAGACTTTCGCACCAGTATCAATATCCTGACCGTCACCGGCGAACGCAATCGTAATATGGTTATCAGATGCACCACGACCCTTTAGCACAGATGACGGGTACAGCATCGTTGCCTTTGATCCCATTGATCCGGAAATCCATTCCATCCGACCTTCAGACTCAACGATTGCTCGTTTCGTATTGAGATTATACGTATTCTTTGACCAATTCTGGACAGTAGAGTATTGAACGTGAGCATCTTCGCCGACGAAGACCTCAACACCACCAGCATGAAGATTGAACGCAGAGTATTTTGGTGCTGAACAACCTTCGATGTAGTGGACTTCTGCACCATCTTCAGCAATAATAAGTGTGTGTTCAAACTGACCCATACCCTCGGAATTCATGCGGAAGTATGCCTGTACAGGCATCTCAACAGTAACGTCCTCAGGTACGTAGACAAATGATCCACCGGACCAAACAGCGCCGTGAAGCGCAGCGAACTTATTATCGCTTGGTGGAACAGCCTTGGTCATGAAATGTTCTTTGAGCTTCTCAGGATGCTCTCGAACGGCCTCATCCATATCGCAGAAGATGACGCCTTTTTCTTCCCACTGTTCTTGCATATTCTGATAGACAACCTCGGACTCATACTGTGCACCAACACCTGAGAGTGCATTTTTCTCAGCTTCTGGAATCCCGAGCTTGTCGAAAGTATCTTTAATATCATCAGGAAGTTCCGTCCAATCATCAACACCAGCGCGAACGTCAACGTCTGGTCGGATGTATGGGACGATTTCTTCGACATCAACCTCGCTCAGATCAGGTGCTTCCGGCCAACTTGTCGGCATTGGCATCGCGTTGAATTGCTCAAGCGCACGGAGTCGGCGCTGGAGCATCCATTCAGGTTCGTCTTTATCCTCAGAGATCAGTCGGATCGTCTCTTCGGTAAGTCCTTTTTCAGTTTTGAACGCTGAGGATTCCTCTTTCTTAAAGTCAAATCGTGCTTCGGTGTCAGTATCTTGTAAGTGATCTTGTTCAGAACTCATTGTTATATGTCAAGTGCTGCATCGGTATTAGTGTTGATATCGCTCGGCATTCGCATCGTCTGATCGGTTTTATGCTGTCTCATAAACTTCTTTCCGGACCCAATCATACCCATCATCTTCGAGTTGTTGTGCAAGTGACGCATCGCCACTTTTTGCAATTTTTCCGTCAAGCATGATGTGAACGTGATCGGGCTCAACATAATCGAGAATTCGTTGATAATGCGTAATCTGGAGAATTCCTGTACCTTGCTCATCGCGAAGTGCATTAATTCCCGAGGAGACATCCTGGAGTCGATCAATATCAAGTCCAGAATCGATCTCGTCAAGCACTGCAACAGCAGGTTCAAGAATTGCTGCTTGAAGAACTTCATTCTGCTTTTTCTCACCACCAGAGAAGCCAGCATTAAGATATCGCTGCATAAACTTCTCATCCATATCGAGAAGCTCCATTTTTTCATTGAGGAGCTGTTGGAATTCAGCAACGCCAATTTCGCCATCGTCAGTCGGACCCTCCATTGGTGAACTCTCATATCCTGCCGCATCATCGGCATCGAGTTCTTTTTCTTCTTCAGCCTCGTCCTCAGCTTCGTCTTCCTCAAAGAGCTCTTCGCGTTCATCGAGCTTGGCATTCAACGCTGTCCGAAGGAAGTTCGTCATCGTGACGCCCTCAATTTCGACTGGGTACTGGAAACCAAGGAAGATACCAAGTGCAGCCCGTTCGTTCGGTTCGAGATCAAGGAGATTCCATGTTCGATCCTCATCATCTATTTCAATGTCCTCTCCAAACTCATTTTCTTCAAGTTGTAACAGCACTTCACCACCGGTTACTTCATATGATGGATGACCGGCGATGACTTTCGCTGCTGTTGATTTTCCGGAGCCGTTCGGCCCCATTAATGCGTGTATCTCGCCAGAGTTGACTTGAAGATCAACGCCTCGAAGGATTTGTTCACCATTCTCTTCTGCGACACGTGCTTGTAGGTTATTAATTTCCAGTGTTGCCATTTTGATGTCGTTACCTCCTACTCTAACGATGACGCGTGTCACCCATAATGGTTACGGATTTACCAGTGCACAATTTCTCTGAGAGAAAAATTATTTGTATAACACCAAAACCCCGGATAATATAGATGCGAATATTGAATTATACTTTCGATGATCATACCGATATATACTCGCTTTTGAGAGGCTGGCGTGTTAATCTGTGAAATTCAATAAAATCACGCCTTTTTATGTACTAGATAATCGATAATATCGATTTGTGTTGTATGCGTCTTGATGCACTCATATATCATATCCGAGTACATTTTATGTAGAATGTCCAATGAGCATCAGACAGTATAATTCCTGAAATTACCACGGAATGAATGATATTCAAATAAAGTTGCCAAGACCGGTTTGTTCCTGTCCAGATTTTATTTCATTCCATGACATACCGAGGGCCTCAATGATTCGTTCGATAGGTCCCTTCAGTGTCTTTTCAAGCATAAGATCCCAGTCAACGGCAAACGCATCAGGGATTTGATCTTCATACTCAAAGCAAATGACATCAGGATCACGTTTAAACTCACGATAGAGACCATGACGCTGCGGGTCGAATTTACTGTCAGTCTCCATCTCACGGAACCATGATGGGTGAACCTTTCGAAGATACACACGCTTTGGTTTTGACCCTCGGCCGAAGTTTGTGCCCAAGAATTCATTCGCATACTTTGCCCCACGTACTTGTGCAGTTGCTGTGTCATATGATTCTAAACGTTTACCAATCCCACCAGGGATACCGATATCTTCAAGCGGAACATTGCCAGATTCGAAATCATTGATGATATCGGTTAAGTATTCACTGATGCTGTCTGTCCCCTCGCCATGGACAATCATCTCAATGACACGACGCTGGACCTCTTTCGTAATCGGTGCAATATCTGATCGCTTATACTCAAATCCAGTGATATCAATATCGTCGACATCTTTTCCTTCCTTCCAGACAATATGACCTGCATATCGTTTTTTCTTGCCAGCTTGGAAGAACCGTCGATAAAGTTTTTCAAACTCAATTTCAAACCGATGTCGAACTGCATCGAGTTCTTCGCGAGCAAATTCATCATAGGAGTCGTTGATATATTCTTCAACCTCAAATGACTGCTCAATCGCCTCCTGCTCGGTTATATCATCGCCAAGTTCCAACATCACTGAGTCGGTATTATGTAGCACAAGCCCACCGAGTCCATCAACGAAGTTCTGGTTTGTTGCGACACTAAGATCATATACATATCCAGAGTGGGTTGTCTCAGTGAGAGTAGGAGTACACCCAGAGGATGACGAATTATTGATGTGTATCGTGTATGCACCTTTTGTATCTTGCTTCGATATGGTGTACGACTGCCCACACTGTGTAAGCAACATCGACACACCGGCGGCGAGTTCACGATTAGTGGTGATAAACTCATTTTCCAGTAATATCGGCTTATCACTCTTCTGGGGACGTCCCGACACGCCATCCGATTCGGGGGTGGACTCTGCTTGTATTAGATGCCGTATAAACAACGATTGTTCAGCAGCTGGAAGATGATACACAATCGAAGGAATTTGTTTGGTATGTGCTGGATGACCAGCGAACGCGCTGATGAGTGTCGTAGCGAGTGTCGTCGGTATATGACACCTAAATCCTGAATCAACAGTGTTAGTATTGCTTTCGGCATCTACTGCGATACTAGGTGTGATATGTGTGAATAACTGATCAGCATCTGCCGCACAGGTTTTTAATGCTGATTCTTGTGGTCCTGTGATATGTAGACACTGTCCACGTTCAGTTGTCGTAATTGTCGATTTACTCCAGTCGGACAGATAGACGGCAAGAAAGCGAATGAGTGCATGCCCTGTATCACTCGTTAAATCAATATATCGTGGAATTGCAGGTGTCGAATCATCTCTATCTTGTTGCTTATCTGTAGTGCCAATCCAGACATATTCGTCATTGGCGTGAATGCAATCTGCAGATGGAAGCCATTTGTCGGGTTCAGTATCATTTCCAATCTGTGCTTGGGTGTCTGTCGTCAATGTCTGATATATATCGATTGTTTCGATTGTCTTGACCGAGGCTATATTTGGGATGGGAAGCGGCTCATCAACATTTTCGGGAGATGTTTCGACATATTCTCCATCATCAGCAGTGATATAAGAATGATCACGAGTTGTTGTTGATTCACCATACTCATGCTGAAGCGTGAGGATTTCTTTGTCTGTTTGATGACGAATTATTTGATTAATTGGTTGCCACTCCGTCTCACCAGTGTCACTTAGCGACAGCGCTTCCCACTGGTCGAGGTGACGTCTTTCCTTTGGAAGTTCAGAATTCACACTCGGTGCCCCATCTGCAGTGAGACGCATGTTTTGTTCTGGTGCTGTCGCCTGCTCAAACAGCAATTTAATCGGAACGATCTGGATATAATCGCTTGGATCTCGAACGACAACCGGACGGTCACCAGTGACGCTATCTCCATAAATAACGCTCTTATCGAGATCACTTGCCGCATCAGCGGTATGTTCAATCACATCTCTTCCAGTTGCAGTCACCGCTGCTCCCATCTCTTTATCATACAGTCGGAAGCGGTCCCAGCCAAGAACACCATATAACGAATTACCAGTCCATTGGAACGTCCCGTTCCGTCCAGCTAGAAGTGTCTGATTGTCCGCAACAGTGACACAGTAAACTCCGTCCTCAGCAGTGCTTTGCCGACCACTGTGAGTCAAAGTAAAGTCGGGGTTCGCCGTTTCAGTACACTCAATTCGCCACGATTCATCATTGATATAATCATAACGTGCGACAATCCCAATATGGACGCATAGCCGGAGGATATCATCACGCAGATCTTCACTTGAGGTATGATACTGGTATGAATCATCATTCTTGACGCCAGATCCATTGATAATCGCATCGAAGAATGCTCGCTTTTGACTTGCAGAAGCATCGAAAATGAGTTCAGGAATATGCTTGTTCTTCTCCGTGCGCCCACAGGTTGTGTCAAACAATTCAGTCCAGACATGACTGACAAAATGTATTTTTTCATTATCGGCCTGCCAGTCAACGCCCAATTCATCAAGCAGCATCGTGAGTTGCGTCCGTGCTTTTGTATTCGTCTGTGAGAGTTGCAGGTAAACTCGGTCGGAGCCGTTCTGAGTACGTGATACCCTTCCAGTAGCGACATACCAGCCAATAAGCGAAACGAATGTATCAGAGTCAACACGACGTGTCACATTGTTGTGATTGATATCCGCTGTGGCTGCAGTGGTCATTCCTCCATCAGAAAGGACATTATAGGTGTCAGATTGCTCTCGAAGTAGAGCTATCAGATCAATATACGCACCGAGTGAGTCAGTATGGTCGACCGACCAACCATGTGGGAGTTCATATCGTGATGCTATATCAAGATTGCCAGCTTCAATGAAATCATAATCGTTTGTAGAAGTCGTATCTGTTCCGGTCGCTTCAACAAGCATCCGGTGATTTGGCGTTACACGAAAATCAATCTCATTCGTCTGAATATCAATGAGATCCCCCTGATAGTCCGGATACTCATGTGTCTGTGTAACCGGTTTTATTTCCATCTGCATTGTTTCGGGATTGAGTGAGTAGACAGAATCGCCAACAGTAAGATCACGGATGTTTCGGACACCATTCGGTGTGAGGACATTTGTGTCAGGTGTGAAGCAATTCATGATGACCTTCACAGCGGTCTGTTGTCGGTCATACTGCTCATACACTGACTCACCGGGGTCATACTCATTCCGGAGTGACTTTTTCTCCTCGCGCTCTGCGAGAAGATCATCAATCATCTCACGAATAATGCCATCTGGCGATCGTCGGAAATGAGTTCCATTCGGTGCACGGAAGGTATCACCATCATAGTTTTTTGGATCGACTTTTGTTTCCGGAGAGGCGTTGATTGTAGTCATTGCCATCGGATAGAGACTCTTCAGGTCCAGAACACCGACCATCTCTTTGACACCAGTTGCGGGATCAAAGACTGCGCCTCCCTCATAATCTTCAGCGTCAGTCCGTCCCTTTGATGGAAGGGCAAAGCGGTCATGTGCTTCATGAAGAATATAGATATCAACGGTGTCACCCGGTGTTGTTGCATCTTCGAGTTTACACCCGACAAAGGACCGCACCTCATCCCAAAAAGCAATGATATCCTGTTTTCGATCAATTTCAACACACAATTCAACATCGCGAAGATTATATTCAAGCAGTTGCTGTGGATCCTGTTCCCAAAGATCACCGATATCACCAGGATAGCGTTCTTTTCCAACATCAAGTTCGAGTTCGCCAACCGCATCTAATCGGTATGACTCTAATTCGGTGAACTGCGTCCGCTTATATGCATAAAGCAAATCAAAAACGACTCGACCCTTAATGTTTGGACCACCCCACCCACTTCGCCATACCTCATCAATCCGTGAGAACCGCTCAGATGTTAGGGTATACTCAGATTGTGGGTTGATGACCTCCATTCGGTCAAGGAAATATGGTACATCAAAGTCATCGCAATTATGAACTAAGCAATCATCAGCAACAAAATTGTGTGTTGTTGTTTCAATATCGTATGTTGTTTCAGTCCCGTTGAGAGTTATCGCTTCAATTTCGACAAAGACGTACGCATTCCAGTCATCATCATAATCACTGCTGTCAGGTTGGGCCGCGTAGGATTTATTTTGAGGTCCATCATCGCTAAATTGTCGTATGTTAGCTTCATCTCCACTCAGACCAGTCGAGGATGCCCGTGAGTGTTTTAATGAAGAATCACAGACAGTATCAATCTGTGTCTTGACATAGTCAATGGTATCTGAACAGCGCAGACGTGGAAGAATGGCATCAGATAATCGCTGGAGGTCACACGCGTTGTTCGCGATGTGGACAGCATCTGCTTGGTATTGTGCGTAGATGCCAAGACGTCTATATAATTGTGCATACCACCTGGCAATAGAGGCGGACTCTGTTGTAACCGTGAGGTTTGATGAAGTAGTTTCACCCGTTTCACTGCCATCGAGTGTCCCTGCAAGGAACTGTGCGATATGTGATTTCGGCATCTCATAGATTGCTGAAAAGTCAATTGCATGAGCACCAGGACTGACTAACCCTCTTAGAGAGCTAATTACCTCGGTGAGAATCGAATCGGACTGATGCTGAGTATTAGCAGGACTGGGGCTACTCAAGACTGAATTATCAATTAGTGTAGCCTGTGAAACTGGTGTAATGCCATCCTGCCGTGGTGTTATTCGATTATGTAGTACACGCCCGATAGCATACAGGTCCTGTTTAGTAACAGTGCGGTTCAGGTCAAGCGTATTATTAGTTGTCTCATTACGCTGCTTTTGATCTCCACCGTCTGCCATTGAGAGTGTAGCGGTGTGAGCTATTGACTCTCGGGGATTCGATGAGTGGATATTCATCGATCTTCCAGTGGAATCCAACGCATCCACTTCTAACGTATCTATAATGTTAGCGGACTCAGAGGAAAGCAAATTATTGATTATTGGAATAGTCGGATCATCAACCGGCAATTGTCGTGGTTTGAGCACATACTCTCCTTGTTCAATATCACTGCCGCTCTTCCAATCAACAGTGTTGCTGTCGCTGATCATGATCCGATGATCACCAGAGGATCGAAGAGACGTACCATCTGCGAGAGAGAATTCATAGATCTCTCTTTCGCTCTTCCATTTGTTCGTCACTGTTGCGGTCACTGAGCGCTGATCGGTTGTACCGATAACATTATCACCAATCTCGACTGCATGAATTTCCGTCTCAGTTCCATCAGCCATCTGAATCCGAGCGTCCGATGGAAGACAGTTCCAGCCAGTTAAGATGTCGGGATCGGTCTGCTCAATATATGAGACGAATGCATCAAGCATCGCATCCTCGCGGTTGAATGTTCGAACATCAGCAGTTGTATCTGAGCGAATTGAATCATCCCGATCAAGCGAATCGGGTGGATCAGTATCCTCTGCCGCATTTGGTGCGTTATAAAGCCATGTGATATATTCATCACGCTCGGAGTCATGACTCGTTAGACAGACAATTGGTTCCTCACCATCCTCAGGAAATCCTGACCGGTCATCAACCTCAATATCAAATGTATTGACACGAAGATTTGCCTCAACATCAACGGGTTCAATTTCAGTATGAGGAATCTGAATCGTCTGTGGTTTATCAGCAAGCCGTCGCGCTGGGACTCGAATGCCACTTTTGATATCTTTATCAATCAATAGTCGATTTGGAAACAGAATATCTGCTTCATAATGATCGAAGTCATCTCTGATCTGTCCAACATCTCGCGGCGTTCGTGTGCAGATCTTCGTCAGTTCCTCACCACGGATACTCTCATATCCTGATTCGGTCCGTGTAATTGCATCATTATCAAGTAAGTCATCATTAAGCGATTCGGTTGGTGCATAAAAATATGGCTCAAATCCAAGCACTCGTACATGATGAGCAGTATCATCAGCCGTCCGTCCGAAAATATGGACAACGGGATATTCTTCATGACCAGCACGCTCAACGCTATAGTTGACTTGCGTGACAAGTAACTCAACGCTCCCATCTGCATCAGGAAAGCGGACCTCATCAGCGTCGACAATTGCAGAGACATGCTGTGTATCTTTACCAGCCACCGCAAGGGCCTCTGCATCGGGCCGGGCGTTGGATGTGCCGGCACCGCTATCAGCGGCATCACTCCAGTTGTCTGAAAGCCCTGCCTGTTTCATGTCGATTGTTTTGGCACTGTTGGCTAAAAACTTCGGCATTTATCGATCCAGTGTATACACCAGTGACGTTGTCGGTCGGTTTTTGAGGTTAATTTACAGTGCAGTAACAACTGCTAGTCTGGACTTACCAGCAGATATCTATCGAGTGTGTATATTGAACTGCCACAGGTGACCCGTGGCGTCCGCGTGTTATCCCACATTAGTAATTCACTCCACACTTGCCGCGGGGTCCGTGTGGAAGCAGTAATGTCCGAATACCCGCATTATGTCCGTGGAGATGGAAGTTGGCGGCTTCACTCCCGCTCAATGCAGCTAGACTCATAATGTATTACAGCTTTTGATTATAGGTGCGTGGACATTGTGAAGCAGTTATCTTGGCTCTCGTACTGAAAAACTCGGGTTCTGGCAGATTGAAACTATGTATTGTGAGAGTAGCGTACGCGACTTATCTACAGATTAACAGGCAGAGTGCCTCGGGGCTTGACCCCGAGG